>OASR01000002.1_pt1 | contig 304891 bp, 261 predicted proteins | sample 1475751 | NCBI WGS metagenome assembly OASR01 (sample SAMEA2579907, study PRJEB22360) | human gut metagenome | biome: human gut; feature: human-associated habitat; material: faeces | place: Denmark | collected 2008/2010 | reverse complement strand
TCAACGAATGCTATCTCGGAAAGAGAAGGGGGCGGACCAGGACATTGGTTTGGAAGGCGTATAGCAGAGCTGAGCATTTACTTACCTTCCCGGAGTGCTTTTTGGCGGATACAATTCGACTGGCTCCCATCGGATTGTAAGCGGGCAGTGAGCTGCGAAATGCATCAGGATTTCGGAGCGAATGCCCGCGTGCCGCCAAAAAGGGCTTCGGGAAGGTTAGAAAATGCCAGTTCTGCGTTAAGCATTCCAAACCAATGTCCTGGTCCGCCCCCTTCTCTTTCTGTACACTACCTCTGCATACAAAGCGTCCTTAATCAGCAAAACCCCAATATTGCATTTAATAGAACACATATAAAACGTTCCTGTACTACTACCATCATATACAAAAAACCGGCAGTCAAACACGCTATAAAATTATGCTCTCTTACAGATACCGTCATCAAATGAAACGGTTTATCCAAAGAGGTTCATAATTCGTGCAGTGTCTGACTGCCGGCTATTTACCGGTCGGTCTTATTTTTCTTTATGCATATTGGAAAAAACCGGTATATACATAAACAGGGAAAGCAGCATAAAGCCAATACAGATGACGATCAGTACATTTGCCACTGTCAGGGGAAGGCTTGGGAACAGGAAGAGTATAAACATCATCACATACAGCACTGCTGTACATACTTTTCCAAACCACATGGCACCATTCAGCATCTTGCCTTTTCGCAGCAGCAGAATGCCCATGATACCCATAAAACCTTCTTTAATAATGAAAAGAATCAGGAGTGGCAGCATCCACTGATAGCGGAATGCAAGGCAGAGAGCCATTGCCCCCTGGGTCAGCTTGTCTGCAATCGGATCAAGTGCTTTGCCCAAAGGGGTGATCATGTGAAAGCGGCGGGCTATTTTCCCGTCGAACATATCGGTTAATCCGGAGACCGCTACAATAATGGCGGCAATTCTGTAATCCGTTATGCTGTCTGCAGTGATGTAGCGCCATACAAAAATCGGTATCAGGATGATACGGAAATACCCCATGAGGTTGGGGATGGTGAACAGTTGCTTTTTTAGCGGCATATCGTGATTAAGATCCATGTAACACAGCTCCTTTGTAAGTGTCTATACCCCTTTTAGAGGGTATTCATTTTGATTCCCAGCGTCCGGATGCGCCGCATGGCAGCACGAGCCCGTTGCCGGATACAGGAAGTCCAACTTCCTGAGAGTCAACTTTTCCGTTAAATTGTTTTAATTCTGTTGCCAGCATGTAAGTCAGAACTGCCGGAGCAAGTCCTGTGGTGTAAGAATTCACCAGGAAAAACAAGGGCTTTTCTGTCAAAAGCTGAGTACACAGCTTAATTAGTGGATGAATGGCATCTTCGATTTTCCAGATTTCCCCTTTGGGTCCGCGACCGTAGGAAGGGGGATCCATGATAATGCCGTCATAATGATTGCCCCGGCGGATTTCCCTTTCCACAAATTTCACGCAGTCATCTACAATCCAGCGTATGGGTGCCTCTTCCAGATTGGAAGAACGGGCATTTTCTTTAGCCCAGCTCACCATGCCTTTTGAAGCATCTACATGTGTTACCGAAGCACCGGCGGCAGCGGCAGCCAGAGTAGCACCTCCGGTATAGGCAAAGAGATTCAGGACTTTAACGGGACGGCCCGCATTTTTTATTTTGTCTGAGAACCAGTCCCAGTTTGTTGCCTGTTCCGGGAAAAGTCCGGTATGTTTAAAACTAAATGGTTTTAAATTAAAAGTCAGGCTTTTATAAGAAATACTCCATTGCTGGGGAAGGTCAAAAAATTCCCATTCACCGCCGCCTTTCTTGCTGCGGTGATAGTGACCGTTCATTTTATTCCAGCCGCGATGGGTTTTCGGGGTATCCCAGATAACCTGGGGATCGGGACGGACTAAAGTATAATCACCCCACCGCTCTAATTTTTCTCCACAGGAAGTATCCATTACTTCGTAGTCTTTCCAATGATCTGCTATCCACATATTACATATTACCTTTCCTAGTTAAATTTAGTATCTTGTAATTTAATATCTTGTAATTGCCCAAATAATGGAGCAGTGTTGTACGAGTACCGCATAGGGCTTACATGCCCAACAATTACTTGTCTGTTTTCAAACTTTATGGATTACTGTTCTTTTTTGAACGGAACCAGTACGTATAAAAATCTTCAAATCCAAGTGTAGTATAAAGGTCCTTTGCGGAAGTGTTCCCATCCACGACCTGAAGATAAGCATGCTTTGCACCTTTTTTTCGCGCCTCTTCCAGAATAGAGCTGCAAATAGAACGTGCGAAACTTTTGCGTCTGCAGCTGGGATCCACATAAATGGCATAGAGGCCGATGTGTGCACGATCTAATATTCCCAGACCGGATGCAACCATGCGTCCGTCAATTTCAATAAAAGCGACGATTGTTTCCTTTGGAATCGCCTTGAACATAGAAGGTACAATTCTCCTGAGTGTAGGATTTGTTGTACCATTTAAACGGAATAAAGAAGTGATCCAGTCATCCGTAATACGGTCTCTCAGCTGAACGATCGTATCATTCGGATAAAAAATGGAAGAGGGAAGATTTGAGTTTCTTCCATAATATTCATATTCGATAGATTCATAAGGGAACATCTGAAATTGTTCCATAGGCATGGTCATTACATCAGTTGCATGCTCCACACTATATCCGCGATCCATTAAGATCTGGTCAAAAGACGCATCAATCATGGGATTGATTTTAAAATTAACCGGAGTATGGAAGTTGGCATACATGGATTCACAATATGCTATTTTTTCTGCTACCGGAATATTAGAGATGCCAATCTGCTCTACACTATTGGTCCGGTAGGTATAGTTGTGGGAAAAACGGATCAGCCAGCCGTCATATAGTTCGATCTTATGTGAAGGCCATGCATTAAGAGAAATCTCTTCTATTAACTTCATGTAAGCATTGTCTTTTATCATAGGTACGCTCCCTTAAAGAAATCTTCTAATCATTATAGTTCAAAATGTAAGGATATTCAATGAAAAACTTGACCGAATCCCGTTAATTTGATAAAGTGGAAGATAAGTGTAAACTATTGCATTGCTTATTCAGGAATATTTTAAGCAGGTTTTATCATGTTCCGGGAATTAAGTTCACAGGAAAAGAAAATAAAGGAGGTTCTAGAAATGAAAATTGGATTTATAGGCTGCGGAAATATGGCAACAGCGATGCTTGGGGGCATTTTAAAAAATCAAATGATTCCTGCAGATGAAATCATAGGTTCAACATCCAGACAGGAAAGCCTGAATGGGATTAAAGAAAAATTTGGCATCTGTACGACTCTGGATAATAAAGAAGTTGCTAAAAAGTCTGAAGTAATTGTTCTGGCAGTAAAACCACAGTATTATGAAGCAGTAATCAAAGAGATCAGGGATGAAGTAAACCGTGATAAGATCGTGGTGACAATAGCTCCCGGCAAAACGCTTGAGTGGCTGGGAGATGTATTCGAAAAACCCCTTAAAATTATCCGCTGTATGCCAAACACCCCGGCTCTGGTAGGGGAAGGGATTACCGGAGTCTGCGCAAATGATCTGGTATCATCGGAAGAATTAGAGATGGTATGCGGGATCCTCAGAGCATGTGGTTCCACGGAAGTAATCAGTGAACATCTGATGGATGTGGTAGTTTCCGTAAGCGGAAGTGCACCGGCATATGTCTTTATGTTTATCGAAGCGATGGCGGATGGTGCGGTAGCGGATGGCATGCCAAGGGCACAGGCATATAAGTTTGCAGCCCAGGCGGTACTTGGCAGCGCAAAAATGGTATTGGAGACCGGGAAGCATCCGGGAGAATTAAAGGATATGGTATGCTCACCGGGAGGTACAACGATTGAAGCGGTACGTGTGTTAGAAGAAAAGGGCATGAGAAGTGCTGTAATTGAGGCAATGAAGGCGTGTGTGAAGAAATCCAGAGGTATGTGAAGAAATCCAGAGGTATGTAAAGAAATCCAGAGGCATGTGAAGAAATTCAAAGGCATGTAAAGAAATCCAGAGGTATGTAGAGACATCCAATGGCATGTAATATATCTAAAATAAATGACAGAAAGGGTAACAGAATATGGAACGTGAAAACGCATGGAAAAAATATGATGAGGCAGGACGCGAAAAAGTATTTGCTTTTAATGAAGGGTATAAAGATTTCATTTCCAAATGTAAAACAGAAAGAGAATGTGTAAAAGAAGTGATTGCCCAGGTTCAGTCCTTCGGTTATGAGGATCTGGATAAAATAGTAGCATCCGGAAAGGAATTAAAGGCAGGTGATAAAGTATATGCTGCCAGTATGGGAAAAACAATTGCACTGTTCCACATTGGAGAAAAACCCATGGAAGAAGGCATGAATATCCTGGGAGCCCATATAGATTCTCCAAGGCTGGATTTGAAACAGAATCCTTTATATGAGGATCATGATCTTGCTATGCTGGAAACACATTATTACGGCGGTGTGAAAAAGTATCAGTGGGTTGCACACCCTCTCGCTCTCCATGGAGTTGCAGCGAAAAAGGATGGAAGCATTGTGGAAGTCTCCATTGGAGAAGAAATGTCAGAGCCTGTATTTGGCGTTTCGGATCTGCTGATTCATTTGTCAGGAACACAGCTTGAGAAAAAGGCAAATAAGGTTATTGAGGGAGAAGACCTGAACATATTAATCGGAAGCATTCCTTTAGAAGGAGACGATAAAGAACCCGTAAAGGCACAGATCCTGAAGATATTAGGTGAGAAATACGGAATTGAAGAAGAGGATTTCCTGTCTGCTGAGTTTGAAGCTGTTCCTGCAGGTAAAGCAAGGGATTACGGCCTGGACAGAAGTATGGTTATGGGATATGGACAGGACGACCGGGTATGTGCTTATCCTTCTTACATGGCTATGCTGGAGCTTAATAAGACCGACAGAACGGCAGTATGCATTCTGGTGGACAAAGAAGAAATCGGAAGCGTGGGTGCAACCGGCATGCAGTCTAAATTCTTTGAAAATACGGTGGCTGAGGTGATGAACTGTACCGGAGATTACAGCGAGCTAAAATTACGCCGTGCCATGAAAAATTCCAGGATGCTGTCTTCTGATGTAAGTGCTGCATTTGACCCCAACTATCCAAGTGTTATGGAGAAAAACAACAGTGCCTTTTTAGGAAAGGGGCTGACATTTAATAAATATACCGGTTCCAGAGGAAAATCAGGTTCCAACGATGCCAATGCGGAATATATTGCAGAAATCCGCAGGGTTCTGGATGAAAATCAGGTCAGCTTCCAGACGGCAGAGCTTGGAAAAGTAGACCAGGGCGGCGGAGGAACCATTGCTTTTATCCTGGCTAATTACAGTATGGAGGTCATTGACAGCGGTGTTGCCGTACTGAACATGCACGCACCGTGGGAGATTGCCAGCAAGGTGGATATATATGAAGCGTATCTGGGTTACCAGGCGTTCTTAAAATATATGTAAAAAAAGTAGGAGAAAGAGGAAAAGGTACATGGAGAAAAGTTCTATAATTTGGATATTAATTGCATTTGTTGCTTATCTTGCGATGATGATGGGAGTCGGTGTGGTGACCATGAAGAAGAATAAAAGCACAGATGATTTCTTTTTGGGAGGCCGTGGATTAAGCGGCTGGGTAGCGGCTTTGTCTGCCCAGGCGTCTGATATGAGCGGCTGGCTGCTCATGGGGCTGCCGGGAGCCGTTTATGCGCTTGGTACCGGACAGGCGTGGATTGCAGTAGGCTTATTTATTGGAACCGTATTTAACTGGGTATGCATCTCATCCCGACTTCGCAGATATACAATCCGTGCAAATAATGCGATTACATTTCCGGAATATCTGGAAAACAGGTTTCACGATACTAAGAAAATACTACTTTTAATTTCATCAATTGTAATTGTTATTTTCTTCCTCGTATATACGGCTTCTGCACTGGCTGCCGGAGGTAAATTATTTGCAAGTGTTTTTGGTATTGATTACCGCGTGGCTTTAACGATTGGGGCAGCCGTTATTCTGGCGTATACATTCATGGGTGGATTCCTTGCTGTATGCCTTACTGATTTTATACAGGGGATGCTGATGCTGGTTGGACTTTTGGTCGTGCCGGTGGTAGCATATTTTGTAATGGGACAGGATACGGTGACTGCAAATCTGGCAGCCAGCGGCGTAAATGTAGATTCCTATTTAAATCTGATGCATAATGGTGGGGAGTCCTACCGGGCAGTGGATATTATTTCACAGATAGGATGGGGACTTGGTTACTGCGGAATGCCTCATATCCTGACTCGTTTTATGGCTGTCAGAAGTGAAAAAGAATTAAAAAAATCCAGAGTGATCGCTATTGTATGGGTATTGATTTCTCTTGGTATGGCAGTACTGATCGGTGTCATCGGCAGAGCTTACCTCTACCCGACAATCTTAGGCGGTGCAGGAGCAGATTCAGCAGAAAATGTCTTCATTGCCACGATTACACAGGTGTTTACAAAAGATCTGGCACTGCCGTTTATCGGAGGAATCTTCCTCTGTGGAATACTGGCAGCGATCATGTCAACGGCAGATTCCCAGTTACTTGTAACGGCATCTTCCGTTTCAAAAGATTTATATCAGGGATTTATTAATCCAAAAGCAGAAGAAAAACATGTGCTGAAACTTAGCCGTATCACCGTTATCGGAGTGGCTGTGCTGGCATACATAATTGCACTGAATCCGAACAGCAGTATCATGGGGCTGGTATCCAATGCCTGGGCAGGCTTGGGAGCGGCATTTGGACCGACTGTTTTACTTTCCCTGTTTTGGAGAAGAACGAATTTGGCAGGTGCTATAGCAGGTATTGTTTCCGGGGGACTGACAGTTATTGTCTGGGATTATATTCCCTTTGGAGGACAGACGCTTGGGGCATCCACCGGCTTATATTCTCTGGTAATCGGCTTTGCTATCAGTATCATACTGATTATAGTAGTGAGCCTTATGACAGCAGCACCGGATGAAGAGATGCTGAAGGAATTTGATGATGTTGCAAATAGAAGAGTAGAAGGCTGATAAGGCTGATACGAAAATAAGTACCAAGTAAATATTGGTTTCGATAAAAAGAAGAATTCTGAGAACCTGCAGGATTCTTCTTTTTTATTAAAATTATGAAATTAGATTGCTATTTACAAAGATACACTATATAATAGAAGAAACATTTCGTTTTTTCGGACAAATCTGTCCTAAGAATTCCATTTTACAAGTTAAGAGTGACCAATACAAAAGAGAAGAGCAAGTTGTATGTATAAAGTGAGTCAGTTAGAGCAGCGGTCTGTATGAGTGCGTATTACAAAATGCATGTCACCAATCCGGCGGTTTACTTTGCAGCAAACATACAGCGTGCGATTTTATTGTAATACCCTAAATTATATGCTAAAGTATAGGAGGAAAAAGATTGAAAGAAAACGTTATAAGAGATGATTCAAACAGTAATTTGAAATTGAGTGTGTTTGCAGCATACTTCAGTGAGCCCCGGAATGGGATGGAACTATTGAATGCCCTGGAATCTTTGTCATGTGCAGATCCGTCCGGGATTCATTATCTGACCCCGGAAGAGGGATGGTTTCAGGCTGGAAATAATGAACTTACAATTACCGCTGGCGGCCGGATGCTGGTCATCAGTGAGGAACAGCCCGGATGGATTAGCAATATGCCGGTCCGTAAAGCTATATATTATGGAAGGATGATGGAATCCATTCTGGAGTTAAAAGAGATCTGCCAGAAAAAAAGAATCCGTCTCCCCTGCCCGAAGTTTTATGTATTTTGCAGCGGATCTGAAGACAGTCCGCAGGAAGAGACTCTTCGCTTATCCGATGCCTATGAACACACAGAAGCTGAGCCTGCTCTGGAACTGGTGGTTAAAATGATTAATATCAATCCGGATGCCGGTCATCCCCTTCTGGAAAAGTGTCCGGCTTTGAAGGAGTATGCCATCTTTATGGAGAGTATCAGAATGAATCTGAAGATGGGATACGCTATGAAAGCGGCAGTCAGCCGGGGGATAGATGACTGCAGGCGCAGCGGGATCGCTAAGGATTTTTTGGACAATTACGGAAGCCGGGCAGGCCAGCTGGTGTCAGCACAGCTGAGTATGGAAGCAGTGATTAGCATACATGGAAATGAGGAACGGGCTTTTGGGAGGATTGAAGGAATGAAAGAAGGCAGAGTAATCGGACAAGAACTTCTTCGTATTATTTTAATCAGAAAAAAAATGCAAAAGGGATGGAACATGGAAGACATTGCAGAACTGCTGGAGACGGAAGTACCCGTAGTATCCCATATCAGCAAAATTATACAGAATAACCCGGATTTTACGGATGAACAGGTGCTGAACACTCTCTAGAGCAGATAAATGAAAATCAAATAATTACCAATAAATAGATGTGTACAAAAAAAAATACAAATTTTCCTAAAAAACCCTTGCATTTGCGAGGGTTATGCTATATAATCATTCGTGTTGTGACCTTGATAGCGTAGAAGTGTGAGGTTGCTGCAGTCTAAACTGCAGGTTTTCCATGGAGCGAATGTCAAGTTAGAAAACTGGCGACAAGTCACTGTACAATATATAACGTCCATCAAAGAATGGAAACAACGTGTAGTATCAAGATGATACACACGGGAGAGTGTACAGTCACCGCTTGTCGTACTGCAATTAAGTGCGAAAAGGAGGCGACTTTTTTTATGGCAAGTCAAGTAATGAGAATTACATTAAAAGCGTATGATCATCAATTAATCGATGCGTCCGCAAAGAAAATCATCGAAACTGTGAAGAAGAACGGATCTCAGGTGAGTGGACCGGTGCCACTTCCTACTAAGAAAGAGGTTGTTACAATCTTACGAGCTGTACACAAGTACAAAGATTCCAGAGAGCAGTTCGAGCAGAGAACTCATAAGAGACTCATCGATATCATGACACCAACCCAGAAAACGGTTGACGCATTATCCAGACTGGAAATGCCAGCAGGTGTTTACATTGATATCAAAATGAAAAGCAAATAAGAAACAGTTATTTGAGCAGAGATTATCCTAAAAGGTTGATATAGAAGTAACGAACAGTTCCACTTATATTAACTGTTTGACTAGGATGATTGCACAACACGGTGTAATCCGCTGTAGAAAAACAGGAGGTAAAAAGAATGAAGAAAGCGATTTTAGCGACAAAAGTCGGAATGACTCAAATCTTCAACGAAGACGGAGTTTTAACTCCAGTAACCGTACTTCAGGCTGGACCTTGTGTAGTAACTCAGGTTAAGACAGAAGAAAATGATGGTTACAAAGCAATCCAGGTAGGTTTTGTTGATAAGAGAGAAAAATTAGTGAACAAACCTATGAAAGGCCAATTTGACAAAGCTGGTGTTTCTTATAAAAGATATGTCAGAGAATTCAAGTTTGACAATGCAGAGGAATATGCAGTAGCACAGGAAATCAAAGCTGACATTTTTGCAGCTGGCGATAAGATCGATGCAACTGCTGTTTCAAAGGGAAAAGGATTCCAGGGCGCGATTAAGAGACATAATCAGAGCAGAGGACCTATGGCCCATGGTTCTAAATTCCATCGTCATGCAGGTTCAAACGGTTCTGCATCTGATCCGAGTAAAGTGTTTAAAGGCAAGAAAATGCCAGGACACATGGGAGCTAAACAGATTACAATCCAGAATCTGGAAATTGTAAAAGTTGATGTAGAAAACAATCTGCTTTTAGTAAAAGGTGCCGTACCAGGACCTAAGAAATCTATGGTAACAATCAAAGAAACAGTAAAAGCTGGTAAATAGGCTTTTATAGGAAAGGAGGAACACACAGATGGCAAACGTATCTGTTTACAATATGGAAGGCAATGAAGTTGGTACAATGGAGCTGAACGATGCTGTATTTGGTGTTGAAGTTAATGATCACTTAGTACACATGGCAGTTGTAAGCCAGCTTGCTAATAAACGTCAGGGAACACAGAAAGCTAAAACTCGTTCAGAAGTTTCCGGCGGTGGAAGAAAACCTTGGAGACAAAAAGGAACCGGTCATGCTAGACAGGGTTCAACAAGAGCTCCTCAGTGGACGGGCGGCGGAATCGTATTCGCTCCAACACCAAGAGATTATTCTTTCAAAATGAACAAAAAAGAAAGAAGACTTGCTTTGAAATCTGCATTAACCTCAAGATTACAGGAGAACAAATTAATTGTTCTTGATGACCTGAAGTTAGATGAAGTTAAGACAAAAGCAATGAAGAATGTATTAGACAGCTTGAAAGTTAACAAAGCGTTAGTTGTAACCAAAGAGAATGACAACAATGTAGTGTTATCTGCAAGAAACATTCCAGGTGTACAGACTGCTCTTACAAGCACGATTAATGTTTACGATATTTTAAAATATAATACAGTTGTTTTAACAAAAGCTGCTGTAGAGGCAATTGAGGAGGTGTACGCATAATGGCTGCAATACAATATTATGATGTAATCCTTAAACCAGTTATTACAGAAAAAAGCATGAATGCTATGGGCGAGAAGAAATACACTTTCTTAGTTCATACTGAAGCTACTAAGAATCAGATCAAAGAAGCAGTTGAAAAAATGTTCGAAGGAACAAAAGTAAAAAGCGTTAATACCATGAATATGGACGGCAAGAAAAAAAGACGTGGAACTACTGTTGGAAAAACTGCTAAGACGAAAAAAGCAATCGTTGCTTTAACAGAAGACAGCAAAGATATTGAAATCTTTGAAGGATTATAAAATCCGTTGTAACTAAAATATACGCAAAATAAGCGTGACAATAAATATTGAAAGGAGTGACAATAATGGGAATTAAGACATATAACCCATATACACCTTCCAGAAGACATATGACCGGTTCTGATTTCGTAGAAATCACAAAGAGCGAACCTGAGAAAAGCTTATTAGTTTCTCTTCAGAAAAACTCTGGTCGTAACAATCAAGGTAAAATCACTGTAAGACACCGCGGAGGCGGATCCAGAAAGAAATATAGAATCATCGATTTTAAGAGAAATAAAAAAGATGGTGTTCCGGCAACTGTAATCGGAATCGAATACGATCCGAACAGAACTGCTAATATCGCATTAATCTGCTATGCAGACGGCGAAAAAGCTTACATCTTAGCTCCTCAGGGATTAAAAGATGGAATGAAAGTTATGAATGGACCAGAAGCAGAAGTAAAAATTGGTAACTGTATGCCATTATCCGATATTCCGGTTGGTACCATGGTTCACAATATTGAAATGTATCCTGGAAAAGGCGGACAGTTAGTTCGTTCAGCAGGTAACAGCGCTCAGTTAATGGCGAAAGAAGGAAAATTCGCAACACTTCGTCTGCCTTCAGGCGAGATGAGAATGGTTCCGATCATTTGCAGAGCAACTATTGGTGTTGTAGGTAATGGTGATCACAACCTGATCAACATTGGTAAAGCTGGTAGAAAACGTCATATGGGCTTCAGACCTACTGTTCGTGGTTCCGTAATGAATCCTAACGATCATCCACATGGTGGTGGTGAAGGTAAGACAGGTATTGGCCGTCCAGGTCCATGTACACCTTGGGGTAAACCTGCTCTTGGCTTAAAGACAAGAAAGAAAAACAAACATTCTAATAAGATGATCGTAAGAAGACGCGACGGTAAAGCGATTAACTAATTAATCAATTCAATTAAAGTTTACAAGGAGGTTAGAACCTATGGCTCGCTCACTTAAAAAAGGACCATTTGCAGATGATAGTTTACTGAAAAAGGTAGATGCGATGAACGCAGCAGGACAGAAACAGGTTATTAAAACCTGGTCCCGTCGTTCCACAATCTTCCCACAGATGGTTGGACATACAATAGCAGTTCATGATGGAAGAAGACATGTGCCTGTATATGTTACAGAAGATATGGTTGGACACAAACTTGGAGAGTTTGTTGCTACCAGAACTTACAGAGGACATGGAAAAGATGAAAAAAGATCTGGCGTTCGCTAGAATATCGTAGATTTGAAAGGAGGTTTCATCCATGGCAAAAGGACATAGATCCCAAATCAAAAGAGAGAGAAATGCACAGAAAGACACAAGACCAAGCGCAAAGTTATCTTACGCTAGAGTTTCTGTCCAGAAAGCATGTTTCGTATTAGATGCCATCAGAGGCAAGGATGTACAGACAGCACTTGGTATTGTAACTTACAATCCAAGATATGCTTCTAGCTTAATAGAAAAATTATTGAAATCAGCAATCGCTAATGCTGAGAACAACAACGGAATGGTTGTAGAAAACCTTTTTGTAGAGGAATGCTACGCTAATAAAGGACCTACAATGAAGAGAATCAAACCAAGAGCACAGGGTAGAGCTTACAGAATCGAAAAGAGAACAAGTCATATCACTGTTGTGCTGAATGAAAGATAAGGAGGGCAATCATGGGACAAAAAGTTAATCCTCACGGCTTAAGAGTCGGAGTTATTAAAGACTGGGACTCCAAATGGTATGCTGAGGCTGACTTCGCTGACTATTTAGTAGAAGATCACAAAATCAGAACATACCTGAAGAAGAAATTATATAGCGCAGGTGTATCTAAGATTGAAATCGAAAGAGCATCTGACAGAGTGAAGTTAATCATTCATACTGCAAAACCAGGTGTGGTTATCGGTAAGGGTGGTTCTGAAATCGAAAAAGTAAAAGCTGAAGTTCAGAAGCTTACAGATAAAAAAGTTATCGTTGATATCAAAGAAGTAAAAAGACCGGACAAAGATGCTCAGTTAGTAGCAGAAAACATTGCCTTACAGTTAGAAAACCGTGTGTCTTTCAGACGTGCAATGAAATCTACTATGACCAGAACAATGAGATCCGGAGCGAAAGGTATCAAAACTGCAGTTGCAGGACGTCTTGGCGGAGCAGATATGGCTCGTACAGAATTCTACAGCGAAGGTACTATTCCACTTCAGACACTTAGAGCAGATATTGACTATGGATTCGCAGAAGCAGATACAACTTACGGCAAATTAGGCGTAAAAGTTTGGATCTACAAAGGCGAAGTACTTCCAACTAAAGGAACAAAGGAAGGGAGCGATAAATAATGTTAATGCCAAAAAGAGTAAAGCGTCGTAAACAGTTCCGTGGTTCTATGGCTGGTAAAGCACTTAGAGGAAATACGATTTCAAACGGAGAATATGGACTTGTCGCTTTAGAACCATGTTGGATCAAATCAAACCAGATCGAAGCAGCCCGTGTTGCTATGACCCGTTACATCAAACGTGGTGGTAAGGTTTGGATTAAGATTTTCCCAGATAAACCAGTAACAGCTAAACCAGCAGAAACTCGTATGGGTTCCGGTAAAGGAACATTAGAATACTGGGTAGCAGTTGTAAAACCAGGACGTGTAATGTTCGAACTTGCAGGTGTTCCAGAAGAAATCGCACGTGAAGCATTACGTCTTGCTATGCATAAATTACCTTGTAAATGTAAGATCGTTTCTCGCGCAGACTTAGAAGGCGGTGATAACAGTGAAAATTAATAAATTTGTAGAAGATTTAAAAAGCAAATCAGCTGCAGAATTAAATGAAGAATTAGTAGCTGCTAAAAAGGAACTTTTTAACTTAAGATTCCAGAACGCAACCAATCAGTTAGACAACACAAGCAGAATTAAAGAAGTTCGTAAGAACATTGCTAGAATTCAGACAGTGATTACTGAGATGGCTCAATAATAAAGGATACACCAATCCACTGAACCAGGAAACACTTTCAGGAGTGGGGTGGGTGTAGATTCGCACGATATTCGGGATGATCCGGTAGCGTGCTTATACCATGAAAGGAGTAAATAACGTGGAAAGAAATCTTAGAAAAACCCGTACTGGTAAAGTTGTTAGCGACAAAATGGATAAGACAATTGTCGTTGCAGTAGAAGACCATGTTAAACATCCTCTTTACAAAAAGATCGTGAAGAGAACATATAAATTAAAAGCACATGATGAAAATAATGAATGTAACATTGGTGATACCGTAAAAGTTATGGAAACAAGACCATTATCCAAAGATAAAAGATGGAGACTTGTTGAAATCATCGAGAGAGTTAAATAGTATAGGAGGTATATCAGCATGATACAACAAGAGAGTAGACTTAGAGTTGCTGATAACACTGGTGCCAAAGAATTACTTTGTATCAGAGTTATGGGTGGATCTACCAGAAGATATGCAAATATCGGCGACATTATCGTAGCTACCGTTAAAGATGCAACACCAGGCGGTGTTGTAAAAAAAGGTGATGTTGTAAAAGCTGTAGTTGTTCGTACAGTAAAAGGCGCTCGTCGTAAAGACGGTTCTTATATTAAATTCGACGAAAATGCTGCTGTTATTATCAAAGATGACAAGAATCCAAAAGGAACTCGTATTTTTGGACCAGTAGCCAGAGAGCTTCGTGAAAAACAATTCATGAAAATTGTTTCCTTAGCTCCTGAAGTATTATAAGGAGGTGCCAAAAGAATGTCAGCTATGAAAATTAAAAAAGGCGATTCTGTAAAAGTAATCGCTGGTAAAGATAAAGATAAAGAAGGCAAAGTTCTTGCTGTAGACGTAAAAGCAGGTCGCGTACTTGTAGAAGGCGTTAGCATGATTACAAAGCATTCAAAACCATCAGCAGCGAATCAGCAGGGTGGAATCGTTAATAAAGAAGCCTTTATTGACGTTTCAAACGTAATGCTGCTTCACAAAGGAAAAGCAACAAGAGTTGGTTTTAAAATGGATGGAGACAAAAAAGTTCGTTTTGCGAAAGCAACTGGCGAAGTGATCGATTAATTAAGAGAGGAGGCCGCACAAGTTGAGTAGACTGAAAGAAACTTACAAGAATGAGATCGTAGATGCTATGATCAAAAAATTTGGATATAAAAATGTAATGGAAGTACCGAAAATTGATAAGGTTGTTATCAATATGGGCGTTGGCGAAGCAAAAGATAATGCTAAATTATTAGAAACTGCTGTAAAAGACATGGAAACCATTGCAGGACAGAAGGCAGTTCTTACCAGAGCAAAGAATTCTGTTGCTAATTTCAAAATCCGTGAAGGTATGGCAATCGGATGTAAGGTAACACTTCGTGGCGAGAGAATGTATGAATTTGTTGATCGTCTGATCAATTTAGCATTACCTCGTGTACGTGACTTTAGAGGTGTAAACCCTAACGCATTTGATGGAAGAGGTAACTACGCACTGGGTATTAAAGAACAGTTAATTTTCCCTGAAATCGAATACGATAAAGTAGACAAGGTTAGAGGTATGGACGTAATTTTCGTTACGACTGCTAAGACTGACGAAGAAGCTCGTGAATTATTGGCACAGTTCAATATGCCGTTTACTAAATAGTTATAGGAGGGAAATTTCATGGCTAAAACAGCAATGAAAATCAAACAGCAACGTCCGGCAAAATTCTCTACAAGAGAATACAGCCGTTGTAGAATCTGTGGACGTCCACATGCTTATTTAAGAAAATACGGAATCTGCAGAATCTGCTTCCGTGAATTAGCATACAAAGGACAGATCCCAGGTGTGAGAAAAGCAAGCTGGTAGGATAAAGAAGTAGAGAGGAGGCAACTTAAATGACAATGAGCGATCCAATCGCAGATATGCTTACAAGAATTCGTAATGCAAATACTGCTAAACATGATACAGTAGATGTACCTGCTTCTAAAATGAAAATTGCTATTGCAAACATTCTTTTAGATCAAGGTTATATTGCAAAATATGATATCGTAGAAGATGGAAACTTTAATACAATCCGTATCACTTTAAAATACGGTGCAGATAAAAATGAAAAGATCATTACAGGTCTTAAGAGAATTTCTAAACCAGGTTTACGTGTATACGCAAACAAGGAAGAACTTCCTAAAGTACTTGGAGGTTTAGGAGTAGCAATTATTTCTACCAACCAGGGTGTTATTACTGACAAAGAAGCTAGAAAGCTTCAGGTAGGCGGAGAAGTCCTGGCATTTGTTTGGTAGGCTGTAAATCATAGAAGTTACTGAAAACAGAAAGGGTTCAGACCCTTTCCGAAAATTTAAGTAAGGAGGACATATCAAATGTCACGTATCGGAAGAATGCCAGTAGCAGTTCCGGCAGGCGTTACTGTTGAAATTGCAGATGGCAATAAAGTTACTGTAAAAGGTAGCAAAGGTACACTTGAAAGAGTATTACCTGTAGAAATGGAAATCAAATTAGAAGATGGTCAGGTTCTTGTAACAAGACCAAACGACTTAAAGAAAATGAAATCATTACATGGTTTAACAAGAACTTTAATTTCTAACATGGTTGTAGGTGTTAGTGAAGGATATCAGAAAGTTCTTGAAGTAAATGGTGTTGGTTACAAAGCAGCAAAAGCTGGTAATAAATTAACATTATCTCTTGGATATTCCCATCCGGTAGAAATGATCGATCCAGAAGGATTAGAGTCTGCTGTAGAAGGAAATAAGATCATTGTAAAAGGTATCGATAAAGAAAAAGTTGGCCAATACGCAGCTGAAATCAGAGAGAAGAGAAAACCGGAACCTTATAAAGGAAAAGGTATTAAATATGCTGATGAAGTTATTAGACGTAAAGTTGGTAAGACTGGTAAGAAATAATTAAGGAGAGTGTGAAAATGGTTAATAAAGAATCCAGAACAAAAATTCGCGAAAAAAAACACCTGAAAATTCGTAATCGTTTCAGCGGAACTACTGAAAGACCACGTTTAGCAGTGTTTAGAAGTAATAATCATATGTATGCTCAAATTATTGACGATACAGTTGGAAATACACTTGTTTCAGCTTCCACCCTTCAGAAGGATGTAAAAGCGGAATTAGAAAAGACCAATAACGTTGATGCAGCAGCATATTTAGGTACTGTTATTGCAAAAAAGGCTTTGGAAAAAGGTATTACAACTGTTGTCTTTGATAGAGGCGGCTTCATATATCAGGGTAAAATCAAAGCATTAGCAGATGCAGCTAGAGAAGCTGGTCTAGAATTTTAGGAGGTAGAACACATGAAACATACAATTATTGATGCTAGCAGCTTAGAATTGAATGAAAAAGTAGTATCAATTAAACGTGTAACAAAGGTTGTTAAAGGTGGTCGTAACTTCCGTTTTACAGCTTTGGTAGTTGTTGGTGATGGCAACGGACACGTTGGCGCTGGACTTGGTAAAGCTACTGAGATTCCAGAAGCTATCCGTAAAGGAAAAGAAGATGCTGCTAAAAAGCTCATCAATGTATCTTTAGATGACAATGCTAGTATCCCACATGATTTTCAGGGTAAATTCGGTGGTGCTTCCGTATTGTTAAAAAGAGCTCCTGAAGGTACCGGTGTTATCGCTGGTGGTCCTGCACGTAGCGTGCTTGAGCTTGCAGGCATCAAAAATATCCGTACAAAATCTTTAGGTTCTAACAATAAACAAAACGTAGTACTTGCAACAATCGAAGGCTTAAGACAGATCAAGTCTCCTGAAGAAGTTGCTAGACTTCGCGGAAAATCTGTTGAAGAGATTCTGGCGTAAGGAGGATTTGAAAAATGGCAGATAAATTAAAAGTTACATTAGTTAAATCTACAATCTGTGCTATTCCAAAACATCGTGCAACTGTAGCAGCTTTGGGACTGAAAAAAGTAAATAAATCAGTTGAATTACCAAACAACGCAGCTACTCTTGGTATGGTTAAACAAGTACAGCACTTAGTGAAAGTAGAAGAAATCTAAATTATTGATAAGGAGGTGTCGAGATGGATTTATCAAATTTACAGCCTGCTGAAGGTTCCAAACACAGTGATAACTTCAGAAGAGGACGTGGACACGGTTCAGGAAACGGTAAAACTGCTGGTAAAGGACATAAAGGACAGAAAGCTCGTTCAGGAGCACCAAGAATTGGCTTCGAAGGTGGCCAGATGCCTTTATACAGACGTATCCCGAAGAGAGGTTTCACGAACAGAAATACTCTTGAAATTGAAGCAATCAACGTTAGCGAGCTTGAAAGATTTGAAAATGATACCGAAGTTACCATTGAAACATTAATGGAAGCAGGTGTTATTAAAAGTCCAAAAGATGGCGTTAAGATACTTGGCAACGGTGAACTTACAAAGAAGCTTACTGTTAAAGTAAATGCCTTCAGTGAAGGTGCAAAAACTAAAATAGAAGCACTTGGTGGAAAAGCAGAGGTGATCTAATGTTAGAGACGCTACGAAATGCATTTAAAATTAAGGAAGTACGAAAAAAGATTTTCTTCACGTTTTTGATGCTGGTAGTAATAAGATTGGGTTCTCAGCTCCCCGTTCCAGGAGTGGATCGAACGTATTTAGCCAATTGGTTTGCAAACCAGACCGGTGATGCATTTAATTTTTTTAGTGCATTTACCGGCGGCTCTTTCGAGAAGATGTCAATATTCGCATTGAATATTACACCTTATATTACATCTTCGATCATTATCCAGCTTCTTACAATTGCAATTCCTAAGTTAGAGGAAATGCAAAAAGAAGGGGAAGATGGCAGGAAGAAGCTTACTGCAATAACACGTTATGTAACGGTTGCATTAGCATTAATTGAATCAATTGCTATGGCAGTTGGTTTTGGTAACAAAGGATTAATTCCGGATATGAACTTCGTGAAAGCATTTATGGTTGTAGTTGCATTAACAGCCGGTTCTGCTTTCTTAATGTGGGTTGGTGAACGTATTACAGAAAAAGGTGTTGGAAATGGTATCTCCATCGTATTGATGATTAATATCCTTTCCAGAATACCTTCTGACTTATCTACACTGTACACTACATTCGTAAAAGGAAAATCTGTTGCCCGTGGTTCACTGGCAGCATTAGTAATCCTCGCAGTTATAGTGGTTACGGTTGTGTTAGTTATACTCTTGAACGACGCACAGAGAAGGATCCCTGTTCAGTATGCAAAGAAAATGCAGGGACGGAAGATGGTCGGAGGCCAGTCCACACATATTCCGCTGAAAGTAAATACAGCAGGAGTTATTCCGGTTATCTTTGCTTCTTCCCTGATGTCCATGCCGACTGTTATCGCATCGTTCTTAGGTAAGACCGGCGGAACTGGAGTTGGCGCAACCATCCTTGGAATGATGAGCCAGAATAACTGGTTTAGTCCAAAACAGCCGATTTATTCGGTTGGTTTGGTACTGTACATTGCAATGATCATTTTCTTTGCGTATTTCTATACATCCATTACATTCAATCCAATTGAAGTAGCGGATAATATGAAAAAGCAAGGTGGATTTATTCCAGGTATCCGTCCTGGAAAGCCAACCACAGACTACTTAAACAAAATTTTAAACTATCTCGTATTCTTAGGAGCTGTAGGACTTACAATTGTTGTTATAATTCCAATCTTCTTTAACGGAGTATTTGGTGCATATGTTTCCTTCGGTGGTACATCCATCATCATCATCGTAGGTGTTGTTCTGGAAACATTAAAGCAAATTGAATCACAGATGTTAGTACGTAATTATAAAGGCTTCTTAAGTGAGTAAACAGTGTACTGCATCACTTACCGTTATCTGCACAGGCAGGCAGCGGTAGGTGGGTAGTGCACTTAAATGCTATATAGGATGGATAATATCTGTTCAGTGTTTTGAACAGATGTTATGGATTATCAAAAATGTCCAAGGAAAGGTAGGGGTAAAGTATGAAAATAATCATGTTAGGTGCACCTGGAGCCGGTAAGGGAACACAGGCTAAGAAAATCGCGGATAAGTATCAGATTCCGCATATTTCTACAGGAGACATTTTCCGTGCCAATATTAAGAACGGAACGGAACTGGGAAAGAAAGCAAAAACTTACATGGATCAGGGACTGTTAGTTCCGGATGAGCTGGTAGTGGATCTGGTAGTGGACAGAGTACAGCAGAGCGATTGTGCAAATGGCTATGTTCTGGATGGTTTCCCAAGAACGATTCCTCAGGCGGAAGCATTAGATGCAGCACTTGCCAAATTAGGCGATAAAGTGGATTATGCAATTAATGTAGAAGTTCCGGACGAAAATATCATCAACCGTATGGGCGGAAGAAGAGCCTGTGTAGGCTGTGGTGCTACATACCATGTTGCATATAACCCTCCGAAAAAGGAAGGATTCTGTGACATTGACGGTGATCAGCTGATCTTAAGAGATGATGACAAACCGGAAACAGTTAAGAAGCGTCTGGATGTATACCATGATCAGACACAGCCGTTAATTGAGTATTACAGCAGCAAGCAAATATTAAAAGAAGTAGATGGCACCGTAGATATGGAAGACGTATTTACCGCTATCGTACAGATATTAGGAGTGTAACACTATGTCAGTAACAATAAAGTCTGCAAAAGAAATTGAACTTATGAGAGAAGCTGGAAGATTACTTGAGATAACTCATAATGAATTGGCAAAGGCAATCAAACCGGGGATATCCACTCTGGAAATTGATCAGCTTGGCGAGCAGATTATCAGAAGCTTTGGCTGTACTCCTAATTTTCTGAATTACAATGGATATCCGGCATCAATCTGCGTTTCCGTTAACGACGAAGTCGTGCATGGAATTCCTTCTAAAAACCGCATTTTACAAGAAGGAGATATCGTCAGCCTGGATGCGGGACTTATCTATAAAGGCTTTCACTCTGATGCAGCCAGAACCCATGGGGTAGGTGAAATCAGCAAGGAAGCAAAACAACTGATTGAAGTAACAAAACAGTCTTTCTTTGAGGGAATCAAATTTGCAAGTGCTGGACATCATCTGCATGAGATTTCGGCAGCAATTCAGGCATATGCTGAAAGCTTTGGCTATGGGGTAGTCCGGGACCTGGTTGGACATGGAATCGGCACCAGCCTGCATGAAGACCCTCAGATTCCTAATTTTTCCCAGAAGCGCAGAGGGATCCGCCTACAGCCGGGAATGACCCTGGCAATCGAACCAATGATCAATGCCGGACGATACGATGTCGAATGGCTGGATGATGATTGGACGGTAGTAACAGAGGATGGTTCCTGGTCTGCCCATTATGAAAATACCGTGTTGATTACTGAAGATGAGCCCGAAATTTTAACTTTGGGACATATTCATGAATAATGAGGGCAAAAAATGGAAAGATTTGAGATAGGAATGCTGGCTGTATCCAGAGCCGGCCATGATAAAGACTGTCTGTATGTAATAAGTGCCATAGATGGTGAATATGTATATCTGACGGATGGCAGGTTAAAACCCCTTGAACATCCTAAGAAGAAGAAGACTAAGCATATCCAGGTGATCCGCGTAGTTCCGGAAGAATTGTGTGGTGCACCTATGGAGTCACTTAAAAATGAAGATATCAAACGAGCAATTAAGCATTATCGTAAATCACAGAAAATAGATAATGTCAATCAGGTGAAGAAAGTTTCAGGAGGTTTTTAAATGTCAAAAGTAGATGTTATTGAAGTAGAAGGAACTGTGTTAGAGAAATTACCAAATGCGATGTTTAAAGTGGAATTAGAAAATAAACATGTGGTATTAGCACATATCAGCGGAAAATTACGTATGAATTTTATTCGTATTCTTCCGGGTGACAAAGTTACAATCGAATTATCACCGTACGATTTAGATAAAGGCCGTATTATTTGGAGAGATAAGTAAAAAAAGTTAATATTTTGCTTGCTTTTCCAATATATTCGTGTTATAATTTGAGTCGAACTTTTTGTGAAGACACCATGTTTCGGTGTCGCAGTTTGCCCAAATACCGGGCGTTAAATGGTGTGAAAGGAGGATTTACCATGAAGGTTAGATCATCAGTGAAACCTATTTGCGAAAAATGCAAAATCATTAAAAGAAAAGGAAGTATCAGAGTAATCTGTGAAAATCCGAAGCACAAACAGAGACAGGGTTAATTCTGTTTGTAAAAGTTTTATTTTAGTGCGGCTGCAGCAGGACTCACCAGGGTGTGTTGTTACTGCTGATGACAATATAAAGTGGAGACTTGCTCCACCATATATTGCTTATAATACCGGATGCATGCATACCACCTCATTCAGTAATGGGGGGCATTCGGAAAGGTCGTATTTCAATGCGGCTGGGCAGGACCATCTATCCGTGCCTCAATTAAGGACAATATAATTAAGATTTCGAAGGGCGCACACATTTCAGACGTGCAAAAGGCATGGGCTGCGCGGCATCGTGATCTTACAAGAAAATGGAGGAAATATTACATGGCTCGTATTGCTGGTGTAGACTTACCAAGAGAAAAACGTGTAGAAATTGGCTTAACTTACATCTACGGAATCGGTAGAGTAAGCGCAACAAAAATTCTTGAATCTGCAAAGGTGAATCCTGATACTCGTGTCAGAGATTTAACTGATGAAGAAGTAGGAAGAATTCGTGACGTAATTGATGAATCACAGACTGTTGAAGGTGATTTAAGAAGAGAAATCGCTCTTAATATCAAGAGATTACAGGAAATCGGATGCTATCGTGGAATCCGTCATAGAAAAGGACTTCCGGTTCGTGGACAGAAGACTAAGACAAATGCAAGAACCAGAAAAGGTCCTAAGAGAACTGTTGCTAATAAGAAGAAATAATATTTGTAATTTAAAAATTATAAACTTTATTAAAGAATATGAGAAAGTAGGTTAGTTTAAAATGGCTAAAAAAGTTACCAAAAAAGTGACAAAAAAGCGTGTAAAGAAAAACGTTGAACGCGGACAGGCACACATTCAGTCATCTTTCAATAACACAATCGTAACATTAACAGATGCTGAAGGAAATGCTTTATCATGGGCAAGTGCTGGTGGTCTGGGATTTAGAGGTTCAAGGAAATCTACTCCATATGCTGCACAGATGGCAGCTGAAACAGCTACAAAAGCAGCATTAGTACATGGTCTTAAGACTGTAGATGTTATGGTAAAAGGACCAGGTTCAGGACGTGAAGCAGCGATTCGTGCTCTTCAGGCATGTGGTCTTGAAGTAACTAGTATCAGAGACGTGACTCCGGTTCCACATAATGGATGCCGTCCACCAAAACGCAGAAGAGTCTAATAGGAGGGGTAGAGTAAGATGGCAGTTAATAGAGTTCCTGTTCTTAAAAGATGTAGATCACTTGGATTGGATCCAATTTACTTAGGAATAGATAAAAAATCCACTAGAGAATTAAGAAGAGCAAACCGTAAAATGAGTGAGTATGGTTTGCAGTTAAGAGAAAAACAAAAAGCGAAATTCATTTATGGTGTTTTAGAAAAACCTTTCAGAAACTACTATAAAAGAGCTGAGAAAATGACGGGTATGACTGGTCCTAACCTGATGATCTTATTAGAGTGCAGATTAGACAACGTATTATTCCGTGCAGGACTTGCAAGAACTAGAAAAGAAGCTAGACAGATCGTTGACCACAAGCACGTTTTAGTAAACGGCAGACAGGTTAATATCCCTTCTTATTTAGTAAAAGCAGGCGATACTATCGAAATCAAAGAGAAATGCAAAGGTTCTCAGAGATACAAAGATATTTTAGATGCAACAAGTGGAAGACTTGTTCCTGAATGGTTAGATACTGAAGCAGAAGCTTTAAAAATTTCTGTTAAAGAAGCACCAGCCAGAGAAGTAATTGATGTTCCAGTTGATGAGATGCTTATCGTCGAGTTGTATTCTAAATAATCCTTAAAGTGATTTCGTCACCCTCAAAAAAATGATAACCCAAAGGAGGGGCTTTTATAGTGTTCGATTTTAATAAACCAAAAATTGAGATAGCTGAGATATCAGACGATAAGACCTACGGAAGATTTGTTGTGGAACCTTTAGAGAGAGGTTACGGAACGACGCTTGGTAATTCTCTTAGAAGAATCATGCTTTCTTCATTGCCTGGAGCTGCAGTAAGCCAGGTGAAGATTGAAGGTGTGCTGCATGAATTCAGCTCGATTCCAGGTGTAAAAGAAGATGTCACTGAGATCATTATGAACATCAAATCACTGGCGATTCAGAACAACAGTGAGACGAATGAAGCTAAGGTTGCATACATCGAATTTGAAGGCGAAGGCGTAGTAACAGCTGCTGATATTCAGGCAGATCAGGACATTGAGATTCTCAATCCTGACTTAGTCATCGCAACTTTAAATGGTGGTGCAGACAGCAAATTATACATGGAACTTACCATTACAAAAGGCAGAGGATATGTAAGTGCTGATAAAGGTAAAAACGAAGATATGCCGATCGGTGTAATAGCAGTAGATTCTATTTACACTCCGGTAGAACGCGTTAACCTGACTGTTCAGAATACACGTGTAGGCCAGATTACCGATTACGATAAACTGACATTAGACGTATATACAAACGGAACACTGGCTCCTGATGAAGCAGTCAGCCTTGCAGCGAAAGTCTTAAGTGAGCATTTAAGCTTATTCATTGACTTATCAGAAAATGCGAAATCCGCAGAAGTAATGATTGAAAAAGAAGACAATGAAAAAGAAAAAGTGTTAGAAATGAACATTGACGAATTAGAGTTATCTGTTCGTTCTTACAACTGCTTAAAGAGAGCCGGTATCAATACCGTAGAAGAATTGTGTAACAGGACTTCGGAAGATATGATGAAGGTTCGTAACTTAGGACGTAAGTCTTTAGAAGAAGTACTAGGCAAATTGAAAGAACTTGGATTACAGTTGAACCCAAGCGACGAATAGTTGCTGGGGGACACTTTCCGAACTGGTTTTGGGAAGGTAACTGTGCCGGGTACTAGATAATAAAACATTATGGACAAGAAAGCATTTAAGAAGTAAGCCCGAAGAGCATTCTTACGTGTTCCACATATGGAGGAAATTTAAAATGGCAGGTTATAGAAAACTTGGAAGAACTTCCAGTCAGAGAAAAGCATTAATCAGAAACCAGGTTACAGCTTTACTCCACAATGGTAAGATCGTTACAACAGAAACCAAAGCAAAAGAAATCCGCAAAGTTGCAGAAGGCTTAATTGCTATGGCTGTTAGAGAAAGAGACAACTTTGAAACTGTTACAGTTACTGCAAAAGTAGCTCGTAAAGACAAAGATGGCAAAAGAGTAAAAGAAGTTGTAGATGGTAAGAAAGTTACTGTTTATGATGAAGTTCAGAAAGAAATCAAAAAAGACAATGCTTCCAGACTTCATGCCAGAAGACAGATGTTAAAAGTACTTTATCCTGTAAAGGAAGTACCGAAGGAAGCAGCTGGCAAGAAAGCAAATGCAAAACAGGTTGATTTAGTAGATAAATTATTTACAGAAATCGGTCCTAAATATGCAGACCGTAACGGTGGTTATACAAGAATCGTAAAGATTGGCCTTCGTAAAGGTGATGCAGCTATGGAAGTTCTGTTAGAGCTTGTATAAGAGCATAAGACTCCCGCTAGATTTATAGCGGGAGCTTTTTTACAATTGTTATGAAATCGATACCTCAAAATATAAATTTGTGTTTAAGGAAGGTAGAAAACATTATGAATATCAGTGAAATAGCGGAATTAGCAGGGGTCTCCAGGGCTACGGTTTCCAGGTATTTTAATAATGGCTACATAAGTGACGAGAAAAGGGAAAAAATCCGTGATGTAATAGACAAAACTGGTTATGTACCGTCCATGTCTGCCCAGGCACTTCGTACCAAGAAGTCGAGGTTGATCGGTGTCATTGTGCCTAAGATCAGTTCAGAGTCAATCAGCAATATGGTAAATGGAATCAGCCAGGTACTTACAAAAAACGGTTATCATATATTGCTTGGCAATACGGAAAACAGCATACAAAAAGAATTGGAATATATCAATGTCTTCCGAAACAATCACGTAGATGGAATTGTATTTATTGCTACCGTATTTACGAAGAAGCATATTGAAGAACTAAAATCTCTGGATGCACCGGTTGTGATCCTGGGTCAGGAATTGGAAGGGTATTGCAGTGTCTTCCATGATGATTACCACGCAGCAAAGGATCTGACAGAGAATATGATACAGGCAGGATGCCGTAATATCGGTTATCTGGGAGTTACCGACAAGGACCGTGCCGTGGGTGTGGATCGTAAAGAAGGCTTCTTAAATGCGCTCCAGGCGGCATATGGGGGCGTTGACAGTAAAGCCATGCGTGTCTGCGAGTTTAATGCAGAATCCGGTTACCGGCAGATGAAGCAGCTTCTGGAAGAGAAGCCGGATCTGGATGGAGTGGTATGCGTCACAGATAGTATTGCACTTGGCGCTATCGAATGTATAAAGGAAAAAGGGCTGCGCATTCCGGAGGATATCTCTGTCGTGGGTATGGGTGACAGTCAATTCTCAAAGGTAATTACGCCAAAACTTACCACAGCCAGATATTTTTATGAACAGAGTGGGCAGGAAGCCGCCGAAATGCTGGTAAATCTTATTGATGCAAAAGAAACCAATGTAAAAAAGCTTAAGCTGGGCTATGAGATTATTCAAAGAAATTCTGTGAGAAAAAGAGAAGAAATGCCGCATGTTGGGATATAACAATTGCGGTATATTTTTTATATCTGGAAATTGTCTTATTAGTAAATTTACACAAAATCACTCCCTGAAATTTAGCGTAGTTTCATAATTTACATTTTGGGAAAAAGCGTGTAATATACAATTATAGTAATGAGATCGATACCATATAATATTTCATTAAGATAGCGGGAATGTTATATGGTAAATATTCTGAAAGATGTGAGATCGATCACACATTGAGAAGGAGAAAGTTTGAAACAAAAGCGTTTCAAACTATTTATTAATGCATACCGCAGACTTGTCAGCGTATGCAGGGGTATAAGTTTGGAACAAAAGCGTTCCATACTTTCTATTGAAGCAGTACCGCAGACCCGTCTGCGGTATGCAAGGGGTATAAGTTTGAAACAAAAGCGTTTCAAACTACTAGTTAAGGAATAGCACAAGCAAGCTTGCGTTATTAAGGAGGTATAAAATGGATTACAGAAAAACGGCCCGGGAGATTTACGAACAGATCGGTGGGAAGGGGAATTTGATCTCTGCAGCCCACTGTGCAACAAGGCTTCGACTTGTCATATCCGATAATGAAAAAGCGGATAAAGAAAAGGTGGAAAATATTGACGGGGTAAAAGGCGTCTTTTTCGCACAGGGGCAGATGCAGATTATCCTTGGAACGGGAGTGGTAAATAAAGTCTATGATGAATTTATTCAGATTGCAGATATTTCAGAGAGCAGTAAAGAGGAGTTAAAGCAGGTTGCTGCGTCTAAAGCAAATCCATTGCAAAGGCTGATTAAAACCTTAGGTGACATCTTTGTTCCGATTATCCCGGCTATTGTAGCCAGTGGTTTTTTGATGGGAATTATGGAAGCGTTGAATTTTATGGCTGCCAATGGGTTTCTGGATATTAACACCTCCAGTTCTATCTATGTGTTTGCAAAGATCTTCAGTAATACGGCATATACTTTTTTACCCATTCTGATTGCGTACAGTGCAGGTAAAGTCTTTGGTGCCAATCCTTTCTTATCTGCAGTAATCGGTATGATTATGATCCACCCGGATCTGCAGAATGCCTGGACAGTGGCAACGGAGGGCGTGCAGGCAACACAGAGTGTCTGGTTTGGACTTTACAGTGTAGATATGGTTGGTTATCAGGGGCATGTCATTCCGGTTATTATATCGGTATGGGTTCTTGCCCGGATTGAAAAAAGGCTTCATAAAATTGTACCTGCGATGTTTGATCTGTTTGTCACACCTTTGGTCAGTGTGTTTGTAACGGGATATTTAACACTCTCTATCATCGGACCTGTATTTGTAGCAGTGGAAAATGGTCTTCTGGATGGAGTGCAGTGGCTGATTGCTCTGCCGCTGGGCATTGGCAGCTTTATTATGGGTGGTGCCTATGCCACAACAGTAGTAGCAGGGGTACATCATATGTATACCATCATAGATCTGGGACAGATTGCAAAATTTGGAATGACTTTCTGGCTGCCCCTTGCCTCAGCAGCCAATATGGCACAGGGCGGCGCTACATTGGCTGTGGCAATAAAGACAAAGGATCTGAAAATAAAAGCTATGGCGGTTCCATCAGCGTTAAGTGCATTTATGGGAATAACAGAGCCTGCTATCTTCGGTGTAAATCTTCGCTTTGTGAAACCTTTTATCATGGCATCTATAGGAGGTGCATGCGGTGCGCTGTATGCATCCGTGGTTGGGCTTGGAGCTACAGGAACAGGAGTCACCGGCATCTTTGGAATTCTCCTTTGCCTGAATCAGCCGGTGCATTATCTTATTATGATGGCAATTTCTGCTGGTACGGCGTTTGTACTGACGTGGCTGTTTGGATATAAAAATCAGGTTAAAGACTTTAATGATGCCAGAGATACTAAAGATGACAAAGACATCAAAGGAACCAAAGACATCATGGAAGCATCTGACAATAAGTCTGTTTTCAGTCCTTTGAAAGGCAGAGTCATCCCTATATCAGAAGTTCGGGATGAAACATTTGCTTCTGAAATGTTGGGAAAAGGCGTTGGGATTCTGCCGGACGGAGATCGGGTAGTTGCACCGTTTGATGGCACAGTCACCACATTTTTTGAAACGAAACATGCCATAGGACTGACCAATTCTGACGGTCTGGAAGTTTTAATCCATGTTGGTATTGATACTGTAAATTTAAAAGGGGAATACTTTCATGCATTAACGGAGGAAGATGCATCGGTGAAGAGGGGAGATGTACTTCTTAAGTTTGACCGTAAAGGCATTGAACAAGCCGGTTATGATGCAACTACAATGGTAATTGTCACAAATACCGATGATTATGAAAACGTAAACTGTAAAACCGGGCAGACGGCACAAGAACAGGATGTAATTATTGAAGTTTGCTAATTTAAGAGACCAGAGGAGTGGCAAGTTATGAATGCGATGCACAGAGATTTGGCGAAGCTTGTAAGGGAGAAAGAGAGAGGTGCCGGGAAGGAATGGGATGATGACCAGTGGCGTCCGGGATTTCATCTGATGCCGGTAACCGGATGGCTGAATGATCCAAATGGACTATGCTATTATAAAGGATTCTACCATGTTTTTTTTCAATATTCCCCGTTTGATGAAAATGGTGGAGTAAAGTTCTGGGGACATTATAAAAGTAAGAATCTGACGGAGTGGGAGTATCTGGGAACTGCCCTCTATGCAGACCAGCCTTATGACTGCCATGGTGTCTACTCAGGATCAGCATATATAGAAGAGGATACGATGTATTTGTATTATACCGGCAATGTGAAACTTTTAGGTGACTACGACTATGTAAACCAAGGAAGAGAATCCAATACGGTTATAGCTGTCAGTAAAGACGGTATAAGCTTTGAAAATAAGAACTGTATTATGACAAATGCGGACTATCCTTCCAATTGTACCTGTCACGTAAGGGATCCCAAAGTCTGGCGGGAGGGTGACCGCTATTATATGGTACAGGGAGCCAGACGGCGGGGAACGGTGCAGGGAGAAGATATTGGAGAAGTACTGCTTTTTGAATCCGAAGACAAAGTTAACTGGCAGATCTGTGATCGGATAACAAGTAAAATCCCCTTTGGATATATGTGGGAGTGTCCCGATTATTTTCAACTGGATGGAGTGAATATACTGGCTGTATGCCCTCAGGGTGTAAATGCAGAGGGGATCAGATACCAGAATATCTATCAATGCGGTTATTTCACGGCAGATAAAAATATCATGTCACAGTGCAGGCTGGGTGATTTTACAGAGCTGGATTACGGATTTGATTTTTACGCACCGCAGACATTTCAGGATGAAAAGGGAAGACGGTTAATGATTGGCTGGGCGGGGATGCCGGATGCAGATTACACAAATCCAACGACACAAAAAGAAAATTGGCAGCATTGTCTGAGTGTACCCCGGGTGCTGGAATGGAAAAACGGACAAATTTTCCAGCAACCTGCTGAGGAACTGCAAATGCTCCGTCAGGAAAAAATATCAGAGGAGATAACAGGCTGTTTTGTAAAGAGAGATCTGTCCATGTATGAAATAGAGTTCTTCGTATCCCAGGCATTTGAAATACGCATTGCACAAGATCTGGTGATTCGTTATGAACCAAATAGCAGGAAGACAGTTCTGACCTTGAGCGGAAGTCTGGCATTCGGAAGGACTTCCAGAACCGTGCTTGTGGATAAGATGGAAAAGATACATTTACTTGTGGATAACTCAATTCTGGAGATTTTTATTAATGATGGTGAACAAGTTATGACTACCAGATTCTATCCGAAAGAAAAAGTCCATGACCTGATAATAAATGCAGACAGCGGAAAGGTTAATTTATGGAGGCTGGGTAAAATGGGATTTCGGTTGGGGGGTTAAATATGGATCAGACAAGGTATACGAGCAGAAATAAATGTTCGTATACCTTGTCTGAATTGTGTGTAGAAACATTTGCGTTTGGCAATTTGAATAGATTTTACCAGGAAGCAGTTAGCCAAATTTATAGCGTATAGCACAGGAGTGCGTTTGCCAATGCCACATAGGCTTACCCAGGAATCAGTTTACCAAATTTATTTTACAGAAACCTGTGCAGCAGCAAATTTGCAAACGATTTTTTCCATGATTTAATCCGATTGCCTGTGCGTGGGGATATAATCAGAAAAAATGCAGCAGTAAGTATTAGTCCGATGCCCATACCTGATATAAAGTGGGATAGTTCTTCCTGGATAAATGGAATATTCACCATACGTATCAGATTAGCAGCGAGAATAAGCATTGATCCAATATAGAGCAGTTTCATTTTGGGGTTGTCATTTCTCATTTCCATCACCTTCTAAATATATATTAATATAAGTGTAATTGTTAATATTTGCGTTGGTAATAAAACTTTGTGATTGCCAGCAGAAGCATGAATGCCATGGCAGTACACAGCAGTGTTTTAAAGATGATCAGGTTAAAGAAACTGGAAATCAGCATTACCAGATATATCAATACGAGTAAGATAAGTAAGGCTGAGTGCACTGCTTTCTGGGCAATTGCCTGGTTACGTTCATCCTGTTCTTTCAGCCTGGCAGTATGAACTTTTTTCGTATCTTTTAATGTAATACGTATTTTGATGATTAACAGTATGCCGCCTAAAATCAATCCGGTGCCCATGCCGCAATACAATCCCTTAGTGTAATCAGAAAGATAAGCATGGTTACCTGATGAGAAATAAAATGAACATAAAATTGTGATAATGCCAAGGGCAATCAGTATAAAAAAGTATCCGGTACGTTTTTTCAGGATGTTGGCAAATTCCTGATCATTTGCAGCAGTTGGTGTTAAGGTTTTCATTAACATATATTTTCCTCCTCCAGGTCAAATATAAAAATATCTTCTATGGTTAATTGAAAGTACTGGGCAATCTTGTGAGCCAGAACCAGGGATGATTTGTATTTCCCGTTTTCCAGGGAAATTATGGTCTGACGCGTGACATCCACCGCATCTGCCAATTCGCTTTGGGTAATTCGCTTTTCTTTTCGAAGTATCTGAATCCGATTTTGCAACCATTCACATCCTTTCCGGAAGTAGCCTTTAAATGTATAGTTAACTTTACAATAAAAGTATAGTACACTTTACATATAATGTCAAGTGTATTTTACTTTTCACGTTCCAGGGCAAAACGATCAAAGGAGTCAAGCCAAGCCTCAGCAAGAATCTCATGGCCTTTTCCGGTGAGATGAATACCGTCTGTTGTAACTTCACGATACCCATACCTGGCAGCGTACTCATTTAATCGTTCATGCAGCGGTATGAACGGAAGATTATTTGCAGCAGAGATTTTTTGAATGCAAGCCTGTGCATATAAAATTTCAGGTATCCACATGTAATATTCCTGGGGGTATGGGAAAATAAAAGGTGCCATGCAGATAACCTGAGCATGAGTATGCTGCTGTATGCGGCGGATTAATTGTGCATAGTTATTAGAAAAATTCTGCATCTCAAGAGTGATTTGTGTGTTCATGGATATGCCGACATCATTACAGCCGACCAGGATACTCACGAAATCAGGTTTCTGTAACATGCAGTCCTCTTCCAGTGTTCGAAGCACTGAGGGTAAGGTGAAACCATCATGTCCCTTATTTACGATCTGATAAGGAATAGGGCTGTTATCCAGTACGCTGGAAATTATATGTACATATCCTTCTCCTAACCCCTTTGTATGTGGATTCCAGTTGCGGTTTGCGTCTGTGATGCTGTCGCCTAAAAATAGTATTTTCTGCATAATGCCTCCTGTGTATAGAAATCTTTTTCTATTTATTATGCATCAGGATTTTCCTTGTGGCAAGAATAGCTGTAAAATTCATGCTGTTAGTTTCGGCTAAATCAGACTAAATTCAACATACAAAGGCATAAATAGTAGAAAAGATATGATAGAAAAAGAATATTTCAGGAATAGTAGCTTGCAAAAAGACAGAAGGCATTATAAAATAGAGAGATGTAAATGAGAATAGGAGAATCTGCCGATGAAGAAGAAATGGGCTGCCTGCGCAGTACTCCTGGTGGTGACGGCTGTTAGTATTCCAATCAGCGCCAAATCTCTTGGAGAGAACAAGCAGGATAGTACGGACCAGATTCTAAATGGCCTAAAAGACAAGGCAAAAGACAATCTGGACTGGCTGGACCTAAACCAGTGGATGAAACAAAACTCAGAAGATAACGAACTGCAGACAGAATCTCTGAAAGAATCTATGCCAGATGCTCAAACAGAAGCTCAGACAGAGAATGACACAGATGAAAAACAGAGCAAGAAAAGCGAAGTGCAAAAGATAAAAGCGAGTGAGATCCCCCCTATTGATCTGAATAGACATTTAATCAAAAACGAAGTCACAGAAGATTATTATGTGGATATCGAAGGAAAACGCGTAAAAAATATGTGGGTACTACAGGGAGATGAAGAGGTCTTTCTGGGAGCAGATGGAAACGCTATTGAAGAGTTTTCCAAAGGCTGGTATGAGATAGATAAAAAATGGTATTACTACACGGATGAGGGCATTTTGGAGACCGGCTGGTTTACAGTGGACGGAAAAAAATACTATGTGAATAAAACTACTCAGCAGAGGCTTAGCGGCTGGTATGTGATAGACGATAAGACATATTATTTTGATCCTGAAACGGGGGTAATGGCTATGAATCAGTGGGTTGGTGAAAAATATGTGGGTCCGGATGGGACAGTAACAAAAAAATTGCCGTCAAAAGCGGAGATAACCATGAAGAATATTCTTCAGAAACCGGAACTTCCGACCGGATGTGAATCCGTGGCATTGGCGATTGTTTTAAAATTTTATGATTTTCCGGTGAAGAAGACAACGATTGCAGATCAATACCTGGATTATAGTTCCGACAATTTTGTCTCTTCTTTTGTCGGCAATCCAAGATCCGGCAATGGTGCAGGCTGCTATGCACCTGCAATTGAGAAAGCGGCTAACAAATATCTGGAAGAGAAGGAGTCAGAGCTTAGAGCGGAAGATATATCCGGAACAGCTTTGGAAGACCTGTATCCTTATGTTGCGTCAGGCCAGCCGGTTCTGGTATGGAATACCATGTATATGCAGCAGCCTGAATTTACCGGTGCAGCCTATACGGAAAATGGAAAGACATATCGCTGGTACAGGAAAGAGCATTGTGTGGTTCTGTGCGGCTATGATAAAGAGAAAGGGACCGTTACCGTAAATGATCCGTTAGACGGTATTCTCGAACGTAATGCGGCTGATTTTGAGGCGATATATGATTTGACTGGTCAGATGGCGGTTTTGATACAATAGCAGTACCGTTTAAAACGTGTTATTCAGAAATAACGGGGAAACAATTATACAAAAAGATAAAAGAAACAGGGGGAAAACAAATGAAAAAGAGATCAGCAATGCTGACACTTCTGTTATTATTCCTGCTATTATGCCTGCCAATTACGGCGGATGCAGGATGGAAGAAGACAGCCCAGGGAACATACCGCTACTATAACACAAACGGAAAGATGTTGAAAAACCGCTGGATTGGGAATTATTATGTGGATAAAAAAGGAAACCGGGTAACAGACCAGTGGATTGGAGAAGGCAGCAAACGGTATTTTGTTGGAAGGGATGGGAAATGGATTCAAAACTTCAAGGGCGGCTGGCAGCAGATTAAAGGAAAATGGTATTATTATAAGAAATCCGGTGTTACGAAAAAAGGCTGGTTTACGGTAAAGGGCAATAGATATTATGCAAACAAAAAAACTGGGGCACGCTATACCGGATGGCATACAATTGACGGAAAAAAATATTATTTTAACTCCAAAACCGGAATCATGGCAGCGAAAAAGTGGGTCGGGGACAGCTATGTAAATGCAAAGGGTATCGTGACGAAGACCCGGGCTGCATCTTATGAAATAAAAATGGATGCAATCCTGCAGAACCCGGAACTGCCTACCGGATGTGAATCCGTTGCATTGACAAATGTTCTGAATTATTATAAGTTTCCTTTGAAGAAGACAACGATTGCAGACAATTATTTAGAATACAGTTCCTATAATTTTGTCTCTGCGTATATCGGAAACCCAAGATCCTATGACGGGGCAGGATGCTATGCTCCAGCCATCACTAATGCAGCTAATAAATTTTTGATAGAGAAACGTTCCGGACTGATGGCTGTTGATCTGACAGGAACTTCATTTTCCAAGCTGTATAAATACGTAGAAGCAGGCAACCCGGTGATCGTATGGAACACGATGTACATGATGCAGCCGGTATATAACGATCTGACTTACTATGAAAACGGAAGGACTTACCGATGGTATGGCAGAGAACATTGTGTCGTATTATGCGGATATGATAAAGAAAAAGGTACCGTTTTAATCAATGATCCATTGGATGGGATTGTAGTCCGTAATGCAAAGGATTTCGAAAGTCTGTACAATCAAATGGGAAAAATGGCAGTCTTAATAAGATAAAAATGAGGCATAAGCTGATTACCGGCTTATGCCTTTTTTGGAACAACTTCTAAATATCACTGTAGACAATCCTGCCATCGCAAACAGTTGCTTTTACTCTTCCCTTTACATCCCAGCCATGAAAGGGGGTATTCCGCCCTTTTGAAACAAAAGTATTTTTATCAATCTTGTAAGAGCGGGATGGATCTATGATGACGATATCGGCAGTCTTTCCTTCCTGCAGGCTTCCCTTATCGATGCCTAGGATACGTGCCGGAGATGTGCTCATACGTTCTGCCATCATCATGGGAGTCAGATATCCGGGTTCCACCAGCCTGGTAATGGTCAGAGGAACAGCTGTCTCCAATCCCACGATGCCAAACGCAGCTTTACGCCAGTCCTTATCTTTTTCGTGTGCCGCATGTGGAGCATGGTCTGTGGAGATGGCGTCTATAGTTCCATCAGCCAACCCTTTTATCAAAGCATCCACGTCTTCTCTGGAACGAAGAGGGGGAGCCATTTTATAGTTGGTATCATCAGCAGGAATATCTTTGCTCGTCAGTGTAAAATGATGGGGACAAACTTCGGCTGTTACATGGATACCATTTTCTTTTCCCTGGCGGACAAGGTCAACAGAACCTTTCGTAGAACAGTGGCAGATATGCAGTCTGGCTTCGGTTTCCCTAGCAAGCTGGATGTCACGCTGGATAATGCGGTCTTCCACTTCATTGAGAATTCCCGGAAGGCCGTATTTTTTCGAAGTCTCACATTCATTCATAACACCCTTACCTTTTAGTTCGGCATCTTCACAATGATCCAGAACCGGAAGATGAAACCTGGCAGCAGTTCTTAAGCCTTCCTGATAGAGCGCAGCATCCATGACGGTTTTTCCATCTTCGCTAAGGGCCGCCGCACCGCATGCAGCCATAGAAGCAATATCCGCTAATTCTTCACCCAGCATGCCCTTTGTAACAGCACCGGCCTGAAGAACATGAATGGGAGAGAGCCTTGCTGCTTTTTCGTAAATAGCAGAGATCTTTTCACCACTGTCGATCACCGGAAGTGTATTTGCCATTGCCACGATAGTAGTAAACCCGCCCTTGGCAGCCGCCATGGAACCCGTTTCCAGATTCTCTTTATATTCCAGTCCAGGATCCCGCAGATGGACATGGAGATCAATTAACCCTGGCATGACAAAACATCCTCCGGCATCTAAGACTTCATCTGCGTCCTCCTGAATATTCTCAGCTACTTTAAGGATTTTATCATCTTCAACCAAAATATCAGATATCTCATCTCGATTAATGGATGGATCGATCACTCGTCCGTTTTTTATTAATAAGCGCATAAATGCTCCTTTCAAACATGTGTTAGAGTGTATTTGAAATTGCCTATTGCCACCTGTGCGTTCCAGTTTGTGGGAATGATAATTTTTCAAACAGGCTCTAAACACTGATTCTCAACTGGTTACTACATTAGTACCCTGTAACATATATAGAGCAGGGCTTGTTTTGTTTCGGTATAATATTATCGTATCATAGATAAGAATGGGCTGTAAAGGGGGAAAATGGATTTAGCATAAAACGGGAGAAGAACGATGGAATGAATTGATATTAATAATATACTGTTGTATATTCAATGAAGCGATATATTGTTAAAACAGTAATTGCTATATAATAAGATTGAAGAACCTATATATCACTAAAAATGTATGGTTGAAAATAATAATAAAAAACATAATGAAAAGAATTTAGTATTGACTATTTATTATAATTATTATAAACTTATTATATATAATACAAATCTTTAAGAAATCTAGTGCTGGCAAGTCGCCAGGAATTCCAATTAATGTTAGAGGCTTTTCATGCCGTGAGAATGATTCATAGGATTGATAAGTAACTGTAAACTAAGAATGTCGTGGCTTCATATAATCTTGAGCGTGCTTTTGAAAATTCATTCTCGCCATTTATTTCTGGAATGCTTTCATTTGTGATAGAAAAAAATAAATATAGTGCAAAGTCCGATATTGCTGTAACTTGATTTTGATGTTATAATAAAGGAGAAAACATGGAAAAAATATTAAAAAAGATGAAACCGTTAGAGAAACTGGATCTGAAAGACAGATTTTTGTTTGACCAGGTAGCAGAAGATCCCGAATGCTGTCAGGCGATGCTGGAAATTATACTGGATAAAGAAATTACCATTTTGATGAAAAATGAAACGGAAAAGGAATTTCGGACAACAACTTCTCAAAGATCTATAAAAATGGATGTTTTTGCTGCAGACGCAGAAGATAAAATCTACAATATGGAAATGCAGCAAAAGAATGCCGGGAATCTGGCGAGACGTGGCAGGTTCTATCAAGCCCATCTGGATGTATCCCTGTTAGAGCCGGGAGTTATAGACTTTAATGAGTTAAATGATTCCTATATGATTATGATTGCATGCTTTGATCTCTTCGGATTTGGAAAGTACCGCTATACCTGCCGCATGGAGTGCAAGGAATTACCTGGTACTATTTTAGAAGATGGTGCAGTTAGGATCTTTTTAAACACAAAAGGGACAGACCGGCACGGGGTAAGCCAGGAATTAATTGATTTTCTGCATTACGTTGAATGTTCTACGGATGAAGTCTGCAGCAAATGCGAAAGTGCGCGTATTCAGAGGATACATAGGCGCGTCTGCAGCATAAAGCGCAATGAAGAAGTGGGGGTGCGTTACTTGCAGCAATGGGAAGAAAAGATAATGATTCGTGAGGAAGGTATTGAAAAAGGTGAGCAGAAGAAAGCAATAGACATTGCAAAAAATCTCATCGATATCCTGGATGTGGAAGTCATTGCCACGAAGACAGGTTTGTCCGTTGAGACGGTTCAGCAAATAAAAGCAGGTCAGATTAAGCAGTAAAATAAAGAAAAGAAACCGGAAAATACTTTGTGAACTGTCCCGGAAGAAGATTTAAACGTAATCATGGAGGCAATTTCACTGATATTTCCGGTTCCTTATCAAATGTGAAAAAGGATTATCTGAAATACTTTTCTTTTATAATATCTATCGGCATGTCCTGCCCGGTCCAGATCTTAAAGGAAGCTGCACCCTGGTATAATAGCATATACATGCCATTAGCGGTACGGCATCCGCATTCTTTGGCAAGCTTTAGCAGCTTTGTTTCTTTTGGATTATAGATTACGTCAAATACCATCAGGTCTTTATGGAAGAATCTGGTATCGGTAATCAGGCAGCCTTCTGTTTTGGGTGCCATTCCAACACTGGTTCCGTTGGTCAGGATATCGCTATCTGCAATTTCAGACTTCAGGATAGAAGGATCATCAAAGTCAAACAGAGTTACTTTACATTTGGTTTCTGTATTTAAGGTTTCCACGATTTTCTGTGCACGATCCCAGAAGGCGTCGTGAATGCTGAATACAGAGATTTCTTTTACACCGTCCAAAGCGGCCTGTATCAAAATAGCGCTGGCAGCACCCCCCGCTCCTAACAGGGTCATTTTCTTGCCTATGATGTCGAATCCGGAATCTTTGCATGCCATCATGAATCCGGTACCATCCGTTGTATAGCCAATAAATTTACCGTTGTCATTTAGAACGGTATTTACAGCACCGCCGATTCTGGCTGCAGGTGATAGTTCATCGCAAAGTTCACACATGATATTTTTATCAGGCATCGTAATATTAAAGCCTAAAACCTTCATTGCGCGAAGGCCTTCTGCTGCCTGAGGCATTTTATCCACACCAACATCGAATGCCAGATAAGTACAGTCAATGCCAAGCTGCTCAAACGCTTCGTTATGCATTGCAGGTGAAATACTATGTTCGACTGGACTTCCTAAAAGACATGCAAGACGTGTATGACCGGTTATTTTTCTTGCCATTTTTATAATCCCCTTTCATTACCTCGTTTTTATCAGTAAAATACTGTAATATATGATTTTTTAATAGTAAACGATTTGACAGAAAAAGTCAATTATTTCTTTAATACATTAATGCGTTCAAGCAAGGGTGAATATACAAGTACGCGCTGAAAACGTTTTGACAGCAGTCTGACTGCAAAAGCAAAAGAAAAATTAATGGATACCTGAACTAGTAGCTCCAGGCATCCATTGAGGTAAAATAATTATTCAATTAAAAGAAATATTGTCCATCTATCTTTTTTAGTTCGTCAGCCAGAAGAGCTTTTTCTTTGTCAGTGAGAGGAGTATTCAGGCATTCGTCGATATGTTCCACAACAAAGGAAAAACTTTCAAAGTTTCCAGGGGGTACTACAGCATCTGCACCCATGGAAAGTGTGTATTTAATGGCTGCGATTCCAAGGGGCTCATTGTCAGAAACTGGTTTACACCAGGATTTTGGGAAGTCGGACCGGATACGTTCTTCTTCATTTATCCATGCACGGTGAATCAGGGTTTTCATGCCAAGTAAACCGATGTTTTTTTCTTTGGCTGCTTTGGCAATACGGGTTCCAAAATTTTTGCCAAGGTTTATCCCCCAGTTTAAAGGAAAAAGAACAGTGTCAAAGTCATAGCGTTTAAGTGCCTCCAGAGCTACTTCCTCACTATGGCAGGTGATACCCAGCTTCTTTAAAACACCTTCTTCTTTTCCTTTACACATGGTTTCCATTACACCGCCTTTTGAAAAAGCGGTATCAAGTTCTTCCATAGATACGAGTCCATGCATCTGGTATACATCAAAATAGTCCGTATGCAGCAAGTCAAAAGACTCTTCCAATTCCTTTTTTCCGTCTTCAGCCAGCCTGCAGTTTGTCTTACATGCAAGATAAATATGATTTCGGTAAGGTTTCAGAGAATTACCCAGTTTTTCCTGGGCATCCCCATAGGTGGGAGCCACATCAAAATAATTGATGCCATGTTCAATGGCATATTCCACATAGCGGTCGGATGCTTCCTGACCATCCTCCATAGATACAATACCTCCGTAGACAACGGGGCTGATCTCATAGCCGGTATTACCCAATTTCCTTCTTTGCATAGTTACGATCCTTTCTGAATTAGATTACTAATTCATGTTTGGCATATTCAATTAGGTTTTAAGAAATGAGCTGTAGTGTTATCATTTTAAGTGAATATACATGCGCAGGGTATTGAATAAAATTATATCATAAGCAATAGGTGAATACTACATTTTATAATGAAAACACAGAAAATAAATACTGTCTTAACACAGGACGGGAGACTGCATCAGTTGCCACTTGACAACATGCATGGTATATGTTATCTTGAAAATACAAACATGGTGTATGTATTTATGGAGGTATTGAAATGCCACGAAACAAATATCCAGAAGAAACGGTGCAAAAAATATTAGATGTATCGTTAAGGTTATTCCTGGAAAAAGGATACGAGGAAACAACGGTATTAGACATTGTCAATGATTTAGGTGGTTTGACACGAGGTGCTTTTTATCATCATTTCAATTCGAAAGAGGAAGTTCTGGACGCATTAGGGAACAGAATGTTTGATGAAAATAACCCTTTTGAAAAAGTAAGAAATGAAAAAGGACTAAATGGCTTAGAAAAATTAAAAAAAGTCATTGTAATGCAAAATTCAAATCAAGACCTTCGGGAACTTAATTTGATGTCTATGTCGCTGACAAAAAATCCCAGGATTTTAGCGGAGTGTTTAGAATATAATCAAAATATGCTTGCTTCTAGTTTTGAAGAATTGCTTCAAGAAGCTATAGATGACGGCTCAATCAAAAGTATAAAATATCTAAAAGCATTTACCAGTATATTTACATTGATTATAGGTATATGGTTTGTACCAACGATTTTTCCATGTACGAAAAAAGAATTATATGATAAACTGTACTTTGCAAAGGAGATGTTTGAGACATTAGGTGTCCCAATTATAGACGATGAGATGTTACCACCATTGGAACAGACAATAGAACGAATAGAAGATCTTGAAAAAGAATAAAATTGCCAGGCAATGCAATTTTATTTTTTTACTTAAATACATACAAACACCATGTATATATAGGAGGGTATCATATGATTTCTAAGAATATTAGCATTGATGTGAAAGGTCTAAAGAAAAGCTATAAAAAGGTTTCCGTTTTAAACAACGTAAATTTTGAAGTGGAAACAGGAACAATCTTTTCACTGCTTGGTTCAAATGGAGCTGGAAAAACAACAACAATTAAAATTTTATCAACGCTCATTAAACCCGATAGTGGAATTATAAGTGTATGTGGCTATAATGTACGGAAAGAACCACACAAGATACATGAAGTTATTAGCCTTACGGGACAATTTTCGGCAGTTGACGAAACCTTGACAGGATTGGAAAATCTCATTCTAATAGGGAAGCTGACGCATTTACCAAATGTTAAAGAAAGAGCGAATGAATTATTAACTTATTTTGATTTGGTTTCTGCTTCTAATCGTTTGGTATCAACATATTCAGGCGGGATGAGAAGAAAATTGGATATTGCAATGAGTTTAGTAAATAGTCCGTCTGTTCTTTTTTTAGATGAACCAACAACTGGACTTGATCCTCAAAGCCGTCATAATATGTGGGAGATTATCAAAGATTTAAAGAATACGGGTACTACTATTTTTCTCACTACACAATATCTGGAAGAAGCTGAACAGCTGGCAGACAATATTGCAATTTTAGATAAAGGTTCCATTATCGTAGAAGGTACATTAGAGGAGTTAAAAAAATTGCTGCCACAGGAAATTGTAGAGTTTGAATTTCCATCCAAACAAGACTATGAAAAGGCTCTATCATTACTAAAAGAATATAGGGTAACGTCTAATCAGGAGAAAAATCAACTAACGGTGTATACACTGGAAGCAATCAATGTATTAACAAAATTATTTCAGCTGTTTACCGCGCATAACATAAATATTAAAGATGTATCACGTAAATCTCCCTCTTTAGAAGATGTATTTCTAACACTAATTGGAGAAAAGGAGGCATTAAAAAATGAGTAAAACGATAAGAATATTCAGAGATACATTAACCATGACCGAAAGATGTCTGATACTGTCAAAACGTAATATAGACACGTTTTTAACAAGTTTTATTTTACCGGCTTTAATGATGGTACTTTTTGTTTATGTATTTGGCGGTGCTATGAATGTGGGCGATTCTTCTTACGTGAATTATATTGTACCTGGTATCATACTTCAATGTATAGGGCAATGTGCTTCCACGACTGCAATTAGCGTAAGCAGTGATATTAAAAATGGAATAATAGACCGATTTTGTACAATGCCGATCATAAAATCGTCTATTTTAAGTGGTCATGTTATAGGGGCATTGCTCCGCAATTTATTGACAACTATTATTGTAATTGCGGTGGCTTTTGTAGTTGGTTTTCGTCCCACAGCAAATCTTTTGGAGTGGCTAATTGTGATTGTGATCGTTTTACTGTATATTGTCACTATATCATGGATTTCAGTCTTTATTGGTATCACAGCAAACAGTTCAGAGGGGGCAGGTGCATTTTCTGTTATCGTCATCATACTTCCATATTTGAGTTCAGGTTTTGTTCCAGTGGAAACTATGCCAAAGCTATTAAAAATCTTTTCGGAACACCAGCCAATGACACCAGTCATAGAATCTATAAGGATGTTATTATTAGGAAAACCCTTAAACACGGATACTCTGCTCATTGCCACTATATGGTGTCTGGGACTGACAATAGCGTTTTACTTTTTATCATCCAAAGCCTTTATAAATAAAATAGCAAAATAATAGGTCATGCCCATGAGATAAAGGAATGATCCGGTGCAGTCATCACAAGGTATATGATGCATCCCTTTCTGCTAAAGCTTAAATGGAGAGGTTGACGACACAGTAAGAATTTTTCACTTTAAAGTATTAAAATGTTGATAATTTTCCATCTCCCTGTTATAATACAGCATAGAAATGTAAGAAAGGAAAAGCCCAGATGGATAGATTAGAAGAAATCAGAGAAAAGATTAGCCAATGTGATGACCGCATTATTGAGGAACTTGTTATTCGAATGAATTGCATGAAGGATATGATCGAATACAAAAAACAAACAGGTACACGGTTTATTCAGCCAGAACAGGATAAGGAACAGGAAAATGTTCTGAAGAATAAGGTTAAAGATCAAGAATTTGAAGATGAAATTCTACATATTTTTAAATATATTATGAAAAACAGCCGTAAGGTACAGACGAAGTGCCTGTTAGACTATAATATCTTTTTAATCGGATTTATGGGGGCTGGAAAGAGTACCGTTGCGGATGGACTCGAGGAAATGCTTGAAATGGAGCGTATAGAGATGGATACCCTGATCGCTGAGAAGCAGGGAATGTCAATTCCACAGATTTTTGAGGAGTATGGAGAGGCATTTTTCCGTGATCTGGAAAGCAATCTGCTGATTGAGCTTCAGAAAAAGAGTCAGGCTATTGTTTCCTGTGGTGGTGGTATCGTAATGCGCCCTGAGAATGCGGAACATATGAAGAAGCATGGAAGAGTTGTGTTGCTGAGCGCTTCTCCTAAGACTATATTTGAGCGGGTGAAGAACAGCAAAGAACGCCCGATTCTGAATGACAATATGAATGTGGCATTTATAGAAGAGTTAATGGAAAAACGCCGGGAAAAATATCTTGCCACCGCGGATATTATCGTGGAGACAGATGGCAAGAATGTGGTAGAGATCTGTGAAGAAATTATATCCAGGCTGGTTGTGATGGACCGGAATTAGAACGCAATTGAAAATTACAGCAGAATTATTAATGTGGCAAAAATATATACAGGTTCAGCCTTATATGTTTTTTGCCACTTTTTTCGCGCTTTTTTAAAGAAACTCTGGGAGTTTCGGGGAAAATAAAGAAGAGAAAATCAGGATAGCAATTTATATGAATAAAATTTCTGTGGATTCTGCTATATTAATTAGGAGCATAAAGTAATGACAGATGAATTGGATACCAGATACTGACCGGAAAACATAGATCCTAAAATACATGGAGGCACAAAATGGAAAATAACCGTTATGAAATCGGACGGGTAATTGACTATATAGAAATACATCTTTTGGATGATAGGCTGGATTTAAAGACGATTGCAACAGAAATCGGATACTCCAAATATCATCTGCACAGGATGTTTAATTCGGTTGTCGGGTTTACCGTCCATCGATACATCCAAAGGCGCAGATTAACAGAAGCAGCCCGAATGCTTATCTTTACCGAGAAACCCATTATAGAAATCGCTCTGTGTGCCGGATATGAAACTCAGCGGGCCTTTTCCAATGGATTTAAAGCGATGTTTAAATATAGCCCGGCATCTTTTCGAAAGCACGGCAGTTTTCTGCCGTTACAACTAAAGTATGATGTGACGAACTGTAAAAAGCTAAGGGGGGATAGGATTATGGAAATTAAGATCATAGAAGCGGTTCCCATTACGTTGATTGGCTGCAGTAAAAGTACGAAAAAAGGGTTTCAGGCAATCGGAAAATGCTGGCGTTTTATTCATGGAAACAAGCATAAAATTAAAAACAGAACGGATATGGATTTTTTAATAGGAATAAATGATTATTCAATGTTTGAGTATGATGATGTAAATGATGCAAATCCTGTTTTCAATTATATCGCCGGAGCCCAGGTAAGTGTGGCAGGAGAACTAGCAGAAGAACTAGCAGAAGAATTGGCAAAAAAGCTTCCAAAAGAGCTTTCAATAGAACTGCCAAAAGGAATGGAGGTATTTACCTTGCCCCCCAGTAAATATGTGGTTTTTATTTTTCGGGGAAGAAATGAGGACAGCCTGCAGCCGGTTGTGGAATATATTTATCAGGAATGGTTTCCAAGTTCAGCCTGCCGCTTTAATGAAAGTAATCCATATGACTTTGCCAAGTATGGAGAAGTAATTGATGAGAATGGAGAGAGTGAAATTCAATTCTGGGTACCGGTTATTTAGTGTATATCTGTTATTACTAAACTGGCATGGTTTAAAAATGTAAAACTGGCATTTGAAACAAGGACACATTTCGGATATAGTAGAACCATAAAAATTGCCCATTTGCAATGAATGATAGGAATTCTTATGATCTTAATTCGAAAAAGGTATGAGCCATACAATTTTTACTTGCTGCTGATAACAATAACAACAGGATAGATAACAGGAGAGTGTTTAAATGGAACAGAACAGATATGAATTAAACAAGGAACTGGCACAGATGTTAAAGGGTGGAGTAATCATGGATGTAACTACACCGGAGCAGGCAAAAATCGCCCAGGACGCCGGGGCATGTGCGGTTATGGCGCTTGAGCGTATTCCGGCAGATATCAGAGCCGCAGGTGGAGTATCCAGAATGAGTGATCCCGGCATGATTCGGGGAATCCAGGAGGCAGTGACGATACCTGTCATGGCAAAATGCAGAATTGGGCATTTTGCAGAAGCTCAGATTCTGGAAGCAATTGAGATTGATTATATAGATGAGAGTGAAGTACTGTCTCCGGCAGATGATGTATATCACATAGATAAGAAAAAATTTAAGGTACCTTTTGTATGCGGTGCTAAGGATCTGGGGGAAGCACTTCGGAGGATTACGGAAGGAGCGTCCATGATCCGAACAAAGGGGGAGCCTGGAACCGGTGACATCGTGCAGGCAGTCCGCCATATGAGAAAGATGAATCAGGAAATAGCGAGATTGGTATCTATGCGGGAGGATGAATTATTTCAGGCAGCAAAAGAGCTTCAGGTTCCATGCGAGCTGGTAGACTATGTGCATCGCAACGGCAGGCTTCCGGTGGTTAATTTTGCAGCAGGCGGAGTGGCGACTCCGGCGGATGCGGCGTTGATGATGCAGCTTGGAGCGGAAGGAGTCTTTGTGGGTTCGGGTATATTCAAATCTGGAGACCCGGCTAAGAGGGCACAGGCAATTGTTAAAGCCGTTTCCAACTACCAGGATGCGAAAATGCTGGCAGAATTGTCGGAAGACCTGGGTGAGGCCATGGTGGGAATCAATGAGCAGGAAATCGGACTTTTGATGGCGGAAAGGGGAAAATAAAGTGAAACTTGCAGTGTTGGCAGTTCAGGGGGCTTTTATAGAACATGAAAAGATGCTAGAGAAACTGGGCGCAGACTGCATCGAGATACGAAAGAAAGAGGATGCAGAAAAAGCGTTTGACGGACTTATATTGCCGGGCGGAGAGAGCACAGTAATGGGGAAGCTTATAAAAGAACTGGATTTATACAACGTCTTAAAAACAAAGATTGATAACGGGCTTCCAGTGCTGGGAACCTGTGCCGGATTGATTTTGCTTGCAGAAAAGTTATCCAATGATGAACAGGTCCACTTTGGAACACTGCCGGTTACCGTAAAAAGAAATGGATATGGCAGACAGCTGGGCAGCTTTCATACAGACGGGCATATGGCTGGAATCGGCAGGATTCCAATGACATTTATCAGGGCACCATACATTGAAAGTGTGGATCCGGCAGTCGATGTACTGGCAAGGGTTGCTGACAAAATAGTGGCGGTAAGGTATAAGAATCAGCTTGGAGCTTCCTTTCATCCCGAGGTTACGGCAGATACCAGAGTCCATGAATATTTTCTTCAAATGGTGAAAGAAATAAACTGCCGTGCAGTACACAGTAGTATCGAAATGTAGAAGAGAAGAGGCTCTTAATCACCTGTTACATGTGCGTATGAGACTGTCAATATCATACAAGAGAACTATTTTGGAATGTGTTATACTTTGCAAAGGTTATAAGTATTTTGAATATGATCAGATGCAAAGGAGAACAAAATGGATAGTCAGAATGATAAATGTGTCATGGTAATTGATGAAAATCTTCCCCTTGGAATTATTGCAAATACGGCAGCAGTTCTGGGGATAACGCTTGGAAAACAACATCCGGAAATCCTGGGACCGGATGTATTGGATGGAACAATGAACAATCACCTGGGTATTACAGCAATTCCGGTCCCCATTCTGAAGGGAAATGTTCAGATTATAAAGGAGCTGCGCAGCAGGCTTTATACGGAAGAATTTCAGCAATTGACGGTCGTGGATTTTTCAGATGTGGCGCAGAGCTGTAACGATTACGAAGACTTTACACAGAAAATTGGCAGGACAGATGAAGAAAACTTGCAGTATTTTGGTATTGCGATGTATGGAAATAAAAAGCAGGTAAACAAACTTACGGGGAGTATGGGGCTGCTTAGATAGTATGAAAGATCGTGTTTAAAAAGGAAGCTGACTCTCAACCTTAGAAATCAACCATTCGGTTGATTTCTTTTTTTGTCCAGAATGTTAAAGTAATATCAGGAACAAAAAAAAGAAAGAATGAGAGGTATTCCTATGGATCAATTTATGAAAGTGATAAATCTGGATAAATGCTACGGCGATAAGAAGGTGGTAAATAATATTACATTTGAGATTAGGCGGGGAGAGATTCTCTGCTTCCTGGGTCCCAATGGAGCCGGTAAAAGTACGACAATCAATATCCTGGCGGGAGTTCTGGGGGCAGACGGCGGAGAAATCCATTATAAGGGAAAGCGGATGGGGGATGCAAAGAAAGAGTATCAGTACCATCTTGGTGTTGTACCACAGGATCTGGCTTTGTACGAAGATCTTACCGCTATGCAGAATGTACGTTTTTTTGCTTCTCTTTATGGTCTGAAGGGGAAAGAACTATGTGAAAAGGCAGACAAGGCACTTTCATTTGTGGGGTTAAGGGAGCGTAAAGACCAGAAGGTGAAGACATTTTCCGGTGGAATGAAGCGCAGACTGAATATAGCATGTGCCATTGCTCATGAGCCGGAACTGGTAATTATGGATGAGCCCACCGTTGGAATTGATCCCCAGTCCCGCAACCACATTTTAGAATCCATCCGGGAACTGCGCAGCCATGGCATGACGGTGCTCTATACGACACATTATATGGAAGAAGTGGAAGAGATCTCCACGCGTATCATTGTTATGGATGACGGAGCTCTTATAGCAGAGGGGACCAAAGAGGAACTAAAGGAAAGCATTTCGGATAAAAGAAAATTCATTTTAACGGTAGAGTCGGAAGGAATTAATGCAGATGAATTTTACCGCATTGAAGGTGTTACGAAGGTGCGGTCAGAAGAAGGAATTATTGAGATCACAACTTTAAAAAATGTGGAGAACCTGGATAAGATTATATCGCTGGCGCTATCCCTGAACATCAAAATCAAAAATGTTGTGTGCCAGACGGCGAACTTGGAAACTGTATTTTTAAGCCTTACGGGAAAAAGCCTGCGGGATGAGTAAGCAGAAAGAAAAGAGGGAATGCGTATGCGGGGATTTTATAATATTTTCAAACAGGATTTTTTAAATCTGGTAAAAAATCCAATGTGGCTGTTTTATGTTTTTGCTTTTCCGGTGCTGCTGGTGGGAGTGATGGGATTTTTCATGGAAGGAAGTTATGGCGGTGAAATAACTTCTTATGATTATTATGGAATCAGCCTGATGATCTATGGAGCGTTAAATGCGGCAACGATCGGTGCTAATTCCTTTATGGAAGAACGCATTAAGGCGGGGAATATGCGGATTATCTTTTCGCCCCAGCCGGATGCCAGCCTGTATCTTTCCAAGATTGCCGCATCATTTTTATTTACCGAAATCGCGTATTTGATTGATTTTGGAATACTTCATTTTGTGTTTGGGGTCAATATCGGGGGAACGTATACGGGATATGTGCTGATGGTACTGACGGTGGCAATATTGTTCTCGTCAGCGCTGGGAGTAATGTGCTGCTGTATCTTTAAAAGCGAGAATATCACAAACCAGATATTAAGTACGGTGCTGACTATTTTATGCTTGCTGGGCGGGGTGTTCTTTTCACTGGATGGATTTGGAGAGACCGTTCGGAAGATATGTCTGCTGTCCCCTGTGAAATGGATTCTGAATACACTGTTTGCCATTATCTATGACAGGGAACTTGGGCAGGTATTGCCCACAATACTTTTACTGGCAGCAGGGACGGTTATTTTAGTGGGACTTTGCCGTGTCTTTTTCCATAAGGAGGATTATGTATGATACAAATATTAAAAAATGATGTGACAAGGGTGTTATGTAATAAAAAAAATGCTATAATGACGTTAGTGCTTACGATCTGTATGGTGGGATTTGCCATTTATTTCACCAATAAGATACAGGTGATGGGGAATCTTGCAGTGGTTGAAAGCGGTGAAGCGGGCATGGAAATGAACAGTACAAAACTGCATATTTCCCTCAGCGGGCTTGAACGTTATTACAACATCAGCTATGTTGCCAAGGAACCAAAAGAAAGTGAACTGGTAAGCGGCCGCTATGATGCCGTTATCAAACAAACCGGAAATGGTTATGCGATTAAATCTGTAAAAAGTGCTGATTTTCAAAAAGTGCTGCTGCAGGCGCTTAAGAATCCGTCAGAATTTGTTCCTGCTACCGATCAGATGCGGGGAGTGGGAACAAATATTATTGGGTATTTAGTGATGATTATTCTGATGCAGGGCGTTCTTCACATGGAATATTATGGTGAAGATAAGGAGAAACATCTGGTGGAGCGGATTGCTGTTTCACCACTCAGTTTTGTGAAATATCTTACGGCTCATTTTCTGTATGCTTTTCTGATGCTATATCTGCCAAGTATGGGAGTAGTGGCAGCAGCGGGCATCATTGGATTGAATATTGGTTTCGCACTGTGGGAATATGCAGTGCTGCTGGGAATTTTGTGTATGCTTTCGGCTGCATTTGGAATCTTTATGCATACCTTCTGCAAGAGCATGGACAGCGCAAATATGACTGCGTCCCCGCTCATTGTTCTCACATCGATTTTAGGGGGAACCTTTTATTCTTATGCCCACAGTAATCAAATCATGAATGCCCTGATAAACGTGCTGCCCCAGAAGAATTTTATCTCATTCGTGAACGGGATGGAAAAGGGGTGCCTGGATACGCATCAATATCAGCAGCTGGGCTACTGTCTGATTTTGATATTGGTATTGACAGGAGTATCAGTTGCACGAAATTGCAGTCAATACCGGCCCGCTGTAAAATAATGTCCGGAAAGGTTATTTATGTTTCATACATCTATATTACAATCAAAGTTTAAAATACCGAAACCGCGGAAAAATTATGTGGTTAGGCGTGAATTATACCAGCTTTTAGACAAGGCAGCAGATTATAAAGTAATCCTCATTCAGGGGGAGGCGGGAAGCGGTAAGACAACACTGCTCAGCTCCTATATATCGGATAGAGGTTTAAAAATGGTGCGGTGGATTACCCTGGATGAAAGCAGTAACCATGTCTTTGTCTTCTGGCGCTATTTTCTGGAAGCAGTGAGAGAACAGCTGGGTGAAAAGGGTGAGGAAATAGTACACCTCTTTGACGAAAATATGCAGTTGGAAAACATGGAGCATTTTTTGCCGGTTTTATTTAGTGAAATAAATTTTGCAGAAGACTGCTGGCTGGTGCTGGATGATTTCCAGGTGATACAGGAACCGGAACTGATTCAGACAATCGATCTGCTGTTTAAAAATATTCCGGAGAATCTGCAAATTCTGCTGGTAACCAGAGAACAGCCCAAAGTCTATCTGGGAGTCCTTGGAATGGAAGGTGAGCTTCTGGTCATTGATGAAGAACAGTTAAAATGCGGATACCGGGACAGCATGGATTTTTTAACAAATACATTGGGATTGACTTATACGGATAGTGTATTGGAATATATGTGCCATATCGCTGAAGGTTGGATTGGCGGGCTTCAGCTTTTATCCCTTTCCCTGAAAGGAAAGCCGGAGGAAGAGATACTGCGGATTGATGTTCAGAATCGGTTTACGGACGAATACATTTCCAGAGAGATCTTTGAAATATTGACGGAGCAGGAACAGAGATGCTTACTTTATTCCTCTGTATTTCAGTATTTTAATAAAGAGATGTGCATGGATTTGATTGGGAGAGATGTGGCAGAGGCATTTGACAGTATTATAGACCGAAATTTATTTGTCATATGCGTAGATGAAAAGGAAGGCATGTACCGCTATCATGGAATTCTGCTGGAATACTTAAGAAAGCATCTCGCCAGAGAGGAAATTGGACTTCAGCGGAAACTGCATAAGCACGCATCAAAAATCCTTTACGAAGCAGGAGATTTTGAAGAATGCCTGAATCAGCTTTTTCTCATAGAAGCCTATGAAGATGCAATGAATATACTGTCACAGATTCCGCAAAATTCCATTTTCTTTTCCTACTTCTGTAAAGTTCCAATTGAGGAAATTTATAAAAATACGGATTTTGCCATTCAGTATTTCTTTTATCACTATGCGAATTTTGAATTTGAAATTTGTAAAAAAGTGTATGAAACTCTGAACCGGGAAAACAGCCGCGAAGATCTGGGAAAAGCGATCCAGTGTGCGGATTTATTTGTAAATGAGACCTTTGCCTACTCGGATATCCGTCTGTTAACCATGGAAGAGATAGATAGTTTTCCAATTAATGACACTACCAAGGCGTTCCTTTTGGTAAAGGAAACATTTTTACAATATTACAAATGGAATATACAGACAGCATTTGAGTACCTGGAGAAGGCGGACAGCATCTGGAAAAAGACGGGGAATCATTATCTGGGATTTTTCGTGACGTTTGTACGTACCCAGATCTATGAAGAACTTGGGGAACTGGACAAATGCATGGAACTTTATGAGAACTGCAGTCCGTTACTCAAAGACTATAAAATGTTAAAACTGCCCTATTATGTAGGGCTGATCGGCGTCTACCTGAAAAAAATGCAGCTAAAAGAGGCTAAGGCTGCGATAGACCAGGCAGAACAGGTGACTTCCAAGGAAGCACTTATGATGGATCTGAGCTTTCAATACAATGTGGTGGAGTATGAATGTCTGACAGAGGATTATGCAAAAAGCAGTATAAAAGTAAAAGCATTCTTAAGAAGCTGTCTGCCGGACAATTGCCTGGTCGGGTCGGCACTGATTAAATATGTGATTTGGAACCATCAGGATTTGGAATGTGAAGAACGATTTTTGTATGATTACAGCCGTGGTGCAGAACGGGGAAATAAAGTGGATACTAAGCTGATTTATGCAAAACTGTGCGCTGACAGAGGCGATATAGACACCGCAATGGAAACAATTAATGAGATATTAAAATTTGCAAGGAAGAATCGTAATAAGACCAGAATCATTGAAGCTGATCTGCTGAAAATGAGAATATTGAGAAGAGCGGAGGAGGAACAGAGCGGGGAGAGTCAGCGGGAATTAAAAAATATGCTGTTTGAAGTGATCACTTATGCCGCAGACAGCGGATTGCGGCAGCCCTTTTTCTTCGAACGTGACTTGATGCAGGAGATGACAAAACGTTATCGCTTGGAATTAAAAGAAAAGCTGGTGGAGAAGGAGCAGGAATTCCTCCAGGAATTGATGCTGCCGGATGAAAGCAGCAGCGATCATAAAGAGCAGCTTCTTTCAGAACGGGAACTGGAAGTGCTGAGAGAGCTCAGCACGGGAAAAAGCAATAAGCAGATCGGGGAAGAACTTTGCATATCCCTGGCAACGGTGAAGACCCATGTGATTAATATTTACTCTAAGATGCAGGTGAACAGCAGGTTGGCGGCTGTGAATAAGGGGAAAGAGATGGGGATTTTGAATTAAATTAAGAAATTAGAACGAAGAGTGAAATCGGAGGTACACACATGAATATTTTCACAGCAGCAGCAATCCAATTAGACACAAAAAGCAACGCAGAAGAAAACCTTCACAACGCCGTTGAACTGATCAGAGAAGCAGCAGAGCGGGGCGCCCGGTTGATTGCTATGCCGGAGACCGTCAATTATATCGGACCGGAATATGAAAAATTTGCAGAGTGCATACCGGAGGGGCATACTTTTAAAGTATTTGCAGAACAGGCGAAAAAGTACCGGGTGTGGCTGCACTGCGGGAGTATTTATGAAAAAAATGAAGATGCAAATGACAGGCGCCCCTATAACACTACGATGATCATAAATCCCGCGGGAGAGCTGGCGGCAAAATACCGGAAACTCCATCCATTTGACGTAACCATAGCGGAAGGACCTGTTGTTCGGGAATCGGATGTAAACTGTCCCGGGAATCAAATCGTGACGGTTGATACGGGAGAGGTGGGGCATCTGGGGCTATCTGTCTGTTATGATATGAGATTCTGTGAATTGTTTCGGATAATGGCGCTTAAGGGGGCACAGATCCTGATAATCCCTGCTAATTTTACGGTTAATACCGGTAAGGATCATTGGGAAGTGCTTTTAAGAGCCAGGGCAATTGAAAATGGATGTTATGTGATTGCGCCGGGGCAGATTGGAATAAAGCCCAGTTATCAGGCGTATGGGAAAACGATGATCATTGATCCCTGGGGAAATGTAGTTGCTATGGCTTCAGACAAAACTGGGGTAATAACGGCGGAGATTGATCTGGAGTACCTCCAGTCTGTGCGCAGCCAGGTATTTACGCTGGAGAACAGAAGAAGTGATGTCTATCAGCTTTCAGAGCGATAAAAATTGTTTCAATAAATCTATTATAGGGAAGAATACAGATAGCTCATTGGGGCATATCTGTATTTTTTTGCTTTCAATATTAGAAGTATAAATTTATTTATGCTAATTTGTAAAGATGATGTAAATATTTATATAAAATTTATAAAGTTAAATAGAGGAGAGAATCGGATTTAACTGTGAATAATATCTAAAATAAAAGGCTCTATATAGTGCAAATAAACTAAAATGTATAAATGATGGCAAAAAAACTAAAAATGTTATTGACTTTTAAGAAGAATAGTACTACTATTCTATTAAAGAATTTATAAATAAATATAAAATCTTTAATAGAACATTAGAGACATTTATTTAAAGGAGGAATTTAAAATGAAAAAACGTTTAGCAGCAACATTATTAGCAGTAACTTTAACGGCATCTATGATCGCTGGCTGTGGCAGTTCTGATAAATCAGCAGAAACTACCGCAGATAAGGGTACGGAATCAAGCCAGACAGCAACTGACGCAAAAGAAACAGACGGAAATGCAGATGAAGGAAAAGCAGAAGATGCAGGATCCGGCGAAGAGGCGGAGCTTACGGTTTGGGCATGGGACAAGGCATTTAACGGCAAGGCACTGGAGGAAGCAGACAAGCTTTATGACGGGGCAAAAATTAATTTCGTAGAAATGTCAAAGGCTGACTGTCTCCAGAAGATACATACCGTCTTAGCATCCGGCGTAACAGATGATCTTCCGGATATTGTGATCATCAGCGACCTTGCAGCTCAGGGATATCTCATGTCTTATCCGGATGCATTTCTGCCTATGGATGATGTAATCAATTATGATGATTTTGCCAGTTATAAAAAAGCAGCAGTTTCCTATGATGGTGTGGGATATGGAGTTCCGTTTGACACTGGTGTAGCCGGACTCTTTTACCGCACGGATTATATAGAAGAAGCAGGGTATACACAGGAAGATATGCAGGACCTGACCTGGGATGAATATCTGGCTATGGGCGAAAAGTTAAAAGAAAAAGGTCATATGCTGCAGACATATAATCCAAACGACATCGCAGAATTTCAGATCATGATGCAGTCTGCAGGGAAGTGGTTTACCGATGCGGATGGAAATGCTGATTTTACGGATAATGCCGCATTAAAAGAAAGCTTTGAGATTTTCAAGACATTGAATGAATCCGATTACTGTAAGGTAGTCAGTGACTGGACTGAATTTGCAGGAGCAATTAACGGCGGAGATGTAGCTTGTGTACTCCGTGGTTCCTGGATTTCATCTACCATCATGGCAGCGGAAGACCAGAGTGGTAAATGGGCAGTAGCACCGGTTCCGAAATTAAGTGCTGAAGGTGCAACTAATAAATCCAACCAGGGCGGCTCCAGCTGGTATGTACTGAAAAATGCTAAAAATGCAGAAAAAGCAGCAGATTTCCTGGCTAAGACATTTGCAGGAAGTACGGAATTATATAATACACTGTTAAAATCCAGCAACATCATGGGAACTTATCTTCCCGCTGAAAGTGTAGAAGCTTATTCAGAACCATCTGAATTCTACAGCGGACAAAAATTAAATGCAGATCTGGCATCCTGGTTAAAAGACATCCCGGCTGTTGATACAGGAGCCTTCTCAGCAGAAGCGCAGGCTGCACTCTTAGCTGTTACGCCGGAATATCTGGCGGGAGGCAATCTGGATGACTGCCTGAAAAATGCAGCAGAGCAGTTTAATCAGTCGATACAGTAAGTTCTGACGAAGTACAAGGAGAAAAAAGATTGAAACAAATATCGTTTCAAACCTACTATTGGTGCAGTACCGCAGACTTGTCTGCGGTATGCAGGAGGTATAAGAATGGAAACTAAAGGAAAGAAAAAATACCGCCTGACAGGGTGGTCCATGGTAGCGATAGCGGCCGCTCTGGTTTTGATTTTCAGCTATGTGCCGATGATCCAGGCGTTTATCCTTTCCCTGAAAACGGGTAAGGGGGCTTCACTGCATTTCGCTGGATTGGCAAATTATATCAGAATGTTTAAAGACGCTACCTTTTGGACGACAATGGGAAATACGCTGCTCTATGCAGTAGTGCAGCTTCCTGTTATGCTGCTGGCAGCGCTGGTAATCGCCGTACTGCTCAATGACCCGAAGATGAAAATGAGAGGCTTTTACAGGACCTGTATTTTTCTTCCATGTGTAACATCTCTGGTATCTTATTCGATTTTATTTAAGAATTTATTTGCGGTAGACGGGATTGTCAACCAGGTATTGTTAAAACTAAACATTGTAGACAAAGCAATCCCCTTTGTCCTGGATGCCGGATGGGCAAAAGCGGTAATTATCATAGCACTGATCTGGAGATATACCGGATATTATATGATCTTTTACTTATCAGCCCTTCAAAATATAGACAAATCCGTATACGAAGCGGCAAAAATGGATGGGTGTAACTTCTTCCAGTCCTTTTTCAAAATTACAGTGCCGCTGCTGAAACCGATTGTATTTCTGACCAGCATTATGGCATTAAATACAACCCTGCAGCTATTCGATGAGGTAGTAAATCTGACCGGAGGCGGGCCGGGCAATGCAACCAGAACGATTTCTCAGTACATTTACGACCTTTCGTTTAATTATGTTCCGAGTTATGGATATTCAGCGGCAATCTCTTATGTAGTGCTTGTGTTAGTCATTATACTGACGATTGTGCAGAAAGGAATAACGGGTAGTAAGGATGAATAAAGTAGGCGGAATTTTCAAACATCTGTTTTTAATCATTGTGTCACTGGTTTCCATTTTTCCTTTTTACTGGATGCTGGTCAGTGCCACAAATGACTCCAAGGATATTACCATGGGAAAGCTGACCTTTGGCTCTTCTCTGATCAAAAACGTAACAAATGCGTTTGAGACAGCAGACTTGTGGGGCGCATTTCTAAATTCCACGATACTGGCGGTCATTATTGTAGTCATATCCCTGGTAATCTGTTCTCTTGCAGGATATGCATTTGTCATCTATCCAAGCAAAGGAAAAGATATTTTATTCATGGTTTTGATTGCGTCGATGATGGTTCCTTTTGCAGCAAAAATTATTCCCATGTTCCGCATGTTCTCTGAGATGAAACTGTTAAACAGTTACTGGGCGATCATTCTGCCAGCGATTGGTGCACCGTTTTTGATTTTCTTTTTTAAGCAGAATACCCATGCATTTCCTCAGGAGACAATTCAGGCTGCCAGAGTAGACGGGTTAAATGAATTACAAATATTTATAAGAATTTTTATGCCTATGATGAAGTCCACCTATGCGGCAGCAGGAATCTTTTCATTCATGGCAAGCTGGAATAATTATATGTGGCCGCTGATTGCGCTGCAGAGCAACTCCAAGTTCACCCTGCCCCTTACGGTTTCTAACCTGGCAGCGGGATTTACACCGGATTACGGTATGGTAATGGTGGGAATTATTATTTCAACGGTTCCTACAATTTTAGTATTCTTCCTGCTTCAGAATGCATTTGTGGAAGGTATGGTAGGCTCTGTCAAATAACCTGCGTTATTTACATTGACAAGTAGTAAACACCAGTGATAATATAAAACTAAATAAAGATTTAATAAATATTTAGAAAAATTTATAATCCAAAAAAGGATGGTATATGATGGGGATAAAAGTGAAAGATTTGGCAAGTATGTTGAATTTGTCGCCCTCTACGGTATCACTGGTGTTGAACAACAGACCTGGAATCAGCGAGGCGACAAGAAATAAAGTACGTAAGGCAGTAAAAGATATGGGATATGAGGAGCTGCTTGTATCGGAATCTCAGGAGAAAAAGAATATTCTATTCCTGGTTTACCGTAAACATGGCATAGCTCCCGCCAGTACCCCTTATTTTTCCCAGCTTTTTTCGGAAATCATTGAAGGTGTGGAGAGCCAGATTAAGATTAAAGGCTATAACCTGATGATATCCTATACAGACAAAGATACGATATTGGAAGAGGCTGAGAAGATCAAGAAGCAGGATGTAGAAGGCGTGCTGGTTCTGGCAACAGAGATGGCAGAGGAACAGATTAAGATTTTTACAGATTTAAAGGTTCCGGTAGTTATGGTTGATAACTATATGGAACACCGTAAATTTGATTGTGTAACTATAAATAATGAGCAGGGTGTCTATCAGGTGGTAGAGCATCTTGCAAAAATGGGACATAAAAGAATTGGTTACTTGCATGTTAGCCAAAACGCGAACAATTTCACAGAACGCTACTACGGATTTAAAAGAGCAGTGGAAAAATGCGGATTGCCTTTAAATGAACGGGATATCATCTGGATTGCCACAGACGGGGGAGAAGCTGTTTACAGTGAGTTAAAGCATAAGCTGGAAGAGCAGAAAGATCTGCCGGGGGCATTTTTTGCAGATAATGATATCGTAGCCATATGCGCCATGCGTGTATTCCGTGAATTGGGCTATAAGATTCCGGAAGACATTTCCATAGTCGGATTTGATAATATGACCCTTTCCGAAATGTTAGATCCTCCACTTACCACGATTCAGATACCCAAGCATAAGATCGGAGTATCGGCAGTAAATCTGATAGTTGAGAAGATCAGTGAAAATACGGAGGGCGTTGTAAAAATGGAAGTTGGGACCAGACTGGTAGCCCGAAGCAGCGTAAAACGTATCAGCGAGTAATCCTTATATTCAAAGAGAATAAAGGAGAAGTATTAATTATGCATAGTAAAAAAACACCATTTGTATTGTATGGCGGTGATTATAATCCGGAGCAGTGGGATGATGCCACCATAGAACAAGATATGCAATTATTTAAAAAAGCTGGAATAAATCTTGTGACATTACCGGTGTTTGCATGGGCAAAAATCGAGCCCAGGGAAGGTGAATACCATTTTGAATGGTTAGATAAGATTTTAAAAAAGCTGTGGGAAAACAAAATATATGTCATTATGGCAACGCCTACTACGGCACAGCCTGCATGGCTGTCTAAAAATTATCCGGAAGTGCTGCCTGTGGATATCGCAGGGCGGAAGAGAACTCATGGAATGCGTGTGTTCTTCTGTGTGAACAGTGAAAAGTACCGGGAGCGGGCGGCAGCAATTGCAACAGAGATGGCAGAGCGCTATCATACGTATCCGGGACTTGTAGGATGGCATGTGGCAAATGAATATGGTACATATTGTTATTGCGAAAATTGTCAGAAACAATTTCGGATTTGGTTAGAAAAACGTTACGGAACCATTGATAACTTAAACGATAAATGGAATACAGCATTCTGGGGACGTATTGTCTATGATTTTGATGAAATTATGCTGCCTACGGAGTTAAACGACGATTATCGTTTTAATCCGGCAATTCAGCTGGACTATATGAGATTTGTAACGGATTCAACCATAGAATGCTACTTAAACGAAGCAGATATTCTGAAAAAATACACCCCGGATCTTCCTGTCTTCAGTAATATCTCGGGATTTATTAAAAAGTTAAATCAGTTCAAAATGGTAGAACATATGGACTCTGCCGCATGGGACAATTATCCGGGGCCCAGGGATGAAAGAAGCCTTCCGGCACTGAAACATGACATCATGCGGGCTTTAAAGGATGGAGAATCCTATATTATTGCGGAGCAGTCTCCCAACCAGCAGAACTGGCAGCCGTATAACAAACTGAAGAGGCCGGGAGAGGTGCGGACCATTGCGTATCAGGGACTTGCCAGAGGGGCGGATGCCTGCCTTTTCTTCCAGATGCGACAGTCTGTAGGCGGACAGGAAAAGTTCCATGGGGCAGTTATTTCCCATGCTGGAACTGATGACACCAGAATATACCGGGAAATAGCTGAACTTGGACAGGAATTAAAGAAACTGGGCGATACATTCCTGGAAGGAAAGATTGATGCAAAAGCAGCATTCTTGTTTGACTGGGACAGCTGGTGGGCACTGGAACTGACCAGCGGGCCTACACAGGACATGGATTATCTGGCTCAGGTTCATAAATATTATAAAGCATTTTATGAGAAAAATATCCAGGTGGATATCATTAAGGTCACGGCGGATTTGAGTAAATATAAGATTGTAGTGGCACCGCTGCTGTATATGATGAAGCCTGGTGTGGCTGAAAAAATTGATAAATTTACGGCAGAGGGTGGTACTTTCCTGACGACTTATATGACCGGTGTGGCTGATGAAAATGACCGGTGTATCTTTGGCGCAGCGCCTGGAGAACTTTCTGAAACGCTGGGTCTCTGGGTGGAAGAAACCGATGCCATGTTCCCGGATGAGCAGAATACCATTCTGGTAAACATAGACGGCATTGCGCTTCAGGAGAAATACACCTCCGGATTTTTATGCGATGTCATCCGTCCCACTACTGCGAAAACGCTGGCTGTATATGGAGACGATTTTTACAAAGGAGTGCCTTGTGTAACGGTAAATGAAGTGGGAAAAGGAAAAGCATATTATCTGGGCTGCGAACCGGATGATGCATTTCTGTCAGATTTTGTAGGCTGTATCTGTGAGGAACAGGGTCTTGCGCAGCTGTTTGAGACAGGCGGAGAAATTGAACTCTCCACAAGGACCGGAAAAGACGGGGACGTTACATTTGTAATCAACCATGGTGTGGAGAACGGATGGGTGAATCTGGAAACACAACAATATCAGAATCTGCTGACGGATGAATTGATATCCGGTAAATGTGAAGTTCGGGGCAGAGATGTAATGGTTATCAGAAAACAGTGTGAATAAAATAATGCTGAATTTTAAATTGGGCATATTGCATACCTACATGCAATATGCCTGTTTTATTTGGTCGAATATTTGGGATTTATAGTAAAAACTTATATGAAATATTACATAATTCTAAACTTATAAAAAAAGTCTAAATTTTCGGTTGACAATTTTTGGTATATTTGTTATATTTAAAACGAATTAAATACATATGGATTGTTACTGGCAGGCAGGCAAAACCAATTTTGAACGTAAGAAAAATTTATGTTTTCTTACTACAAAATTGGTTTTTTTTATTTCTGGGGTGAAGTGAATTATGAAGATAGATAAAATTATTAACAATAATATTGTCAGCGCTCTGGAAGATGATGGGAAAGAGATTATTGTGATGGGACGGGGGATTGGATTCAATACAAAGCCCGGCAGGGAGATTCAGGAGAAGAAAATTGAGAAAATATTCCGCATGGACAGTCAGAATACCGTGGATAAGTTCAAACAGCTTCTGGAAAACATGCCGCTTAAGCACATTCAGGCATCTATGGAGATTATCACTTATGCAAAGAGTGTCCTGAACAGAAGGCTGAATCAGAATATCTACATTACCCTCACCGACCATATTAATTTTGCCATAGAGCGTTTTAATGAAAATATGACTTTTACAAATCCGTTATTACACGAGGTAAAGGCTTTTTATAAAGAGGAATACCTGATCGGGGAATATGCCATTGCATTAATTGAGCGGTGGATCGGTGTAACCCTTCCGGTGGATGAGGCTGGATTTATTGCACTGCACATCGTAAATGCAGAATTCAATACCGGTATGCGGGATACGATTGATATTACGAACCTGATACAAAATGTTGTGAAAATTGTAAAAGAGTTTTTTGGAATGAATCTGGATGAAATGTCCTTGAATTATCAGCGTTTCGTGACTCATCTGAGATTTCTGGCACAGAGAATTATCGCAAAAGAACTGTTAAACAGTGAAAACAGCGAATTTAACCGATTGATCCTGCAGCTGTATCCGGAAGAATATGCATGCAGTTTAAAGATTAAGGAGTACATCAAAGAGATATACCGCCACGATGTAACGGAAGAAGAAACCGCTTATCTGGCTGTACATATTAAGAGAATGAGAATGTAAAAGAGAGGAGAATACATATGTTTGGATCAATAAAAAAGATGTTTGGTTCCAAAGAAAAGATTTTGGCACCTGTAGAAGGGAAGGTTGTTCCGTTAAGTGAAGTAAATGACCCTACTTTCAGCCAGGAAATTCTGGGAAAAGGGGTTGCCATTATTCCGGAGAGAGGACGGGTTGTGGCACCGGTAAGCGGAGAAGTCACAGTACTGTTTCCAACACTTCATGCAGTCAGCATCACAACGGATTCCGGAGTGGAGCTTATCGTCCATGTGGGTCTGGATACGGTAAATTTAAAAGGGGTACATTACAAAGCACATGCAAAACAGGGCGACCGGGTAAAAGCCGGTGATCTTCTTTTAGAATTTGACATAGAAGCCATAATGGAAGACGGATACGAAGTGATTACTCCGGTGATTATCTGCAATGCATCTGATTATCCCAATATGGAATGCCATACGGACATGCATGCAAATGAACTGGATCCGATTATTGAACTGTAGGAAAGTGCTTATGCGGGAGTTCGAATATGAAATAAAAGATTTGCTGGGATTACATGCAAGACCTGCATCCCGGGTTTTTATGGAAGCGAGAAAATATGAATGTAAAATTGAGGCTCTGTGTGGGAATAAAAAGGCGGACTGCAAAAGCCTCCTGGAACTGATGGGACTGGGGGCGAAATATGGAAGTCAGATTCTGTTTCGTTTTGACGGGGCAGATGAAGAAGAAGCGGCTGCGGGCCTTGGGCAATTATTGCGCTAGTGTGGATTTGAACTTGCGGGAGAGCAAGATCAGATAAAAAATGTCTGAAAAGGCGAGAGAAAGGAGATTCATAGTTATGATGAAGTATTTGCAAAGGTTAGGCAAATCATTAATGCTGCCGGTAGCCTGTTTACCGGCAGCGGGTATCCTCATGGGTATCGGTTATTGGATCAGTCCGGCTGTTATGTCAGGACAGGGAGATCCAAATGTAATTGCATTCTTTCTGGTAAAAGCAGGAGGTGCACTGATTGACAATATGGCAATCTTATTTGCCATTGGTGTTGCGCTTGGTATGGCGGATGATAATGATGGTACGGCGGCGCTTGCCGGTATCGTATCCTGGCTGATGGTCCAGATGATTCTGTCTCCGGCAGTTGTTGCAGTTTTAAGCGGCATAGATGTTGCAGCCGTGAATCCGGCGTTTGGCAAGATCAATAACCAGGCAATCGGTATTCTGTGCGGTTTAATTGGAGCTTCCTGCTACAATAGATTTAAGAATACGAAGTTACCGGATGCTTTGGCCTTCTTTAGTGGAAAACGGTGTGTATCCATTGTAACAGCGGTAATTTCTTTGGTTGCATGTTTAATTCTGTTCTTTATATGGCCGATCGTTTACTCCGGATTGGTAGCATTTGGTGAATCGATCCTGGGACTGGGACCAATCGGCGCAGGTATCTATGGATTCTTTAACAGGCTTTTGATTCCGTTTGGACTGCACCATGCGTTAAATTCCGTATTCTGGTTTGACGTTGCAGGCATTAATGATTTATTCAAGTTTTGGGGAACCGTTGACGGAGCCGTATACGGACAGACAGGTATGTATATGTCAGGTTTCTTCCCATTCATGATGTTCGGTCTTCCGGCAGCAGCTCTGGCGATGTACCATACAGCGAAGCCAAGCAAAAAGAAAACAGCTTACGGTTTATTGTTCGCAGCAGCACTCTGTGCATTCTTTACCGGCGTAACAGAACCTCTGGAATTTGCATTTATGTTCCTGGCTCCTGGATTATACCTTGTACATGCGCTTTTAGCAGGTATCTGTATGTTTGTAGTGGCAATGCTCCCTGTTCGTTCCGGATTCTGGTTCAGCGGCGGATTTGTAGACTGGTTGTTAAGCATCAAAGCTCCAATGGCTGAAAATCCATGGCTGATCATTCCGATTGGTATCGTGGTAGGTGTGATCTATTACGTAATCTTCCGTTTTGTAATCAAGAAATTCAACTTAAAGACTCCGGGCCGTGAAGATGATGATGTGGAAGAAGCAGAAGTTACACTTTCCAATAATGACTTTACCCAGGTAGCGAAAATTGTTCTGGAAGGCCTTGGCGGAAAAGACAATATTACCAGTATTGATAACTGTATCACAAGGTTAAGGCTGGAAATCAAAGATTATACTTTAGTGAATGAAAAGAAAATTAAGTCTGCAGGAGTGGCAGGGGTCATCAGACCGGGAAAAACAAGCGTTCAGGTTATTATCGGACCAAAGGTACAGTTTGTGGCTGATGAGTTCAAAATACTGTGCAAATAGAATATTTTTTAGCAATATAGATTTCACAATTGCATAAACAGTGGATTGTTACTGGTAATGCAGGCAAAACCAAATCTTAAGTAAAATATCAATTTGTGCTTAAGGTTTGGTTTTTTTGTTCTAAGGCTTTTGTAACACGAAATAAAAGGGTGAGAGCCTGTATCAATGTAGAAAGGGAGAAAAAGAATGTGGAAAAAGAAATTGGTACACAGAGGAATGTCAATGTTTTTAGCGGGTATGTTAATGGCGGCCCCGCCGGTGAATGCTTTAGCGGCTAATCAGGAAAGCCCGGTTTCCGAAGACGCTGCAGTGGAATCCCATAACACAGCACCCAATGCAGATGCCATCGGGGAGCCAAAAGCAGATGGGAATCTGCCTGAAACAGAATCCAGGCACCAGACAGATAGGGAAGCGTTAACGAAGGGGGATGCACAGACAGAGCGTGAAGCATTAACGGAAGGTGATTCCAAATCGGAAGAGGATTCCAAAACAGAAGGAGAAGCAAAAACAGAGGGTGAAATAACAACAGAAGAGGAAACCAAAACAGAAGGTGAGATAACAACAGAAGAGGAAACCAAAACAGAGGGTGAAACCAAAGCCAAAGATAAATCAAACACAAAAGATAAAACTCTGGAAAATGGAGAAACAGACGAACAGACAGCAAATAAGAGAGCCGGACTTCAGAATCTGGCACTGAATACAAAAGCTGCATCCAGCGGAAATGAAACGGCAGATTTTCCGGCAAATAAAGCAAATGACGGCAGTCTGAGTACACGCTGGTCCAGCACCACCACAAATGGGCAGAAATGGCTAAGCTTTGACCTGGGGGAGGTTAAAACCATTGGTTCTGTAGTAGTGGAATGGGAACGGTTAAATGCTACCAGGTACAGTATCCAGAAATCAGACAACGGAACAGACTGGACGAATATAAAAGAGTTCACAAAACTGCCCGGCAAATTCCGGGATATCATTAATTTTGATACGAAAGTAGAGACAAAACACCTGCGTCTTTTGATAGACCAGTTTAATGCAGAAGGGGCTAACAGAGATGGCCAGGTAATTACCTGGAATAATGTATCCGTCATGGAATTTGAGGCGTATGCCGAGCCGCTTCCGGATGAAACACCGGTTGTACCTGTGTATAATCCCGATACAAACCGGGTGGAAATTCCCGAAAAAGAAGGCTTTACCATTACCAGCAACGGAGCGGATCTGGAGCAGATTGTGGCTGATGACCTGACAGTACATAAGCCCCTGACTGCAAAAGATGTAAAACTTGCCCTGAAAATGAAGAATAATCTGACCGGCGGTGAAACACTGACCGAAGAATATACCATCAGTATCCCGGGATTGCATGACAACAGTACCGGAAATGAAAAGCCGCAGGTCATTCCGGAGATTACCGAATGGTACAGCGACAGTACAGAGAACTTCACGCTGACGGAACATGCAAGGATAGTCATTGCGTCAGAGGAACTTGCTTCCACAGCCACGGAATTCCAGAAAGATCTGGAAGATATAACCGGTAAAAAATTGGAGGTTGTGACAGGCGGGCAGCCGGAAGCAGGTGATTTTTATTTCCGGCTTGGCAGTGAAGACACCATGATGGGGGATGAGGGGTATCACCTGGTAATCGGTGATTCGGTTCTGGTAGATGCCATTCATACAACCGGTGCTTATTGGTCAACCAGAACCATTCTTCAGGCGTTGAAGCTAAGCAGCGGCGGAAATACACTTCCCTGTGGAGAGGCTCGGGATTATCCCAAATACAAGGTGCGGGGATTCGTATACGATGTGGGGCGAAAACCGGTATCCATGGACATGCTGCAAGACATTGTAAAAAATATGTCATGGTACAAAATGAATGATTTCCAGGTACATCTAAGCGATAATTACATCTTCCTGGAGGACTACCAGAACAGCAGTGATCCTGACCCTGCTGATGCATATGACGCTTACAGCGGTTTCCGCTTAGAGTCTTCCATTGCAAATGAGGAAGGGAAGACCCTGGCATCCGACGATTATCACTATTCCAAACAGGAGTTTCAGGAATTTATTCAGAATTCCAGAAATTACGGAGTAAATATTGTACCGGAACTGGATGTACCGGCACATGCCATGGGAATCACGGAAGTGTTCCCGGAATATGCAGTAAATGGATGGAATCCACGTTTTAAGGAACGTTCAATCGTAGATCATCTGGATATATCCAGACAGGAAGTGATTGATTTTACAGAGGGAATCTTTGATGACTATACCAAAGATGGCACCTTTGATTCCCAGACGGTAGTCCATGTGGGGGCAGATGAATTTGAAGCAGGTACGACCGCATACAGAAACCTGCTGAACCAGCTGATTCCCCATGTGAAAAAAACCAATACCGTCCGTTTCTGGGGAGGACTTACCTGGTTAAAAGACAATCCGATTACACAGATTATACCGGAAGCAGTAGAAGATGTGCAGATCAATCTCTGGGCAAGATCCTGGGCAGACGGAAAAGAAATGTATGATATGGGATATGACCTGATTAATACCCAGGATGAATATCTGTATATGGTACCCAGCGGAAACGGCAGCCGGGGGGCATACGGGGATTATCTGAATAAGAATTCTATATTTAATGAGTTTTCGCCGAACCGGGTAGCAGTAAAAGGTGGATTTACCACAATTCCCGCCGGGGACAAGCAGATGTTAGGAGCCGCTTATGCTATATGGAATGACAATATAGACAAAAGGGCAACCGGAATGACGGAAGCAGATGAATTCAAACGATTCTTCGATTCCCTTGCTTTGATGTCCGAAAAATGCTGGGCAAACGGCAAGGAAAAGGGCAGCGTTGCCAGCATTGATGCATTGGCATCTCAGATATCCACAGCACCTAATTCCAACCCCTATTCCACAGAAACGGATGTAGACGGCGTATACGCAGATTATAATTTTGACGGCGGCATAGGAGATGACAGCAGTGCCAATGGAAGAAACCTGACCGATCTGGTAAATGTAGGACAGGCTGAGAATTTAAACGGCAGTATGTTAAAAATAAGCGGCGGTGAGAGTTATGCAGCCACTCCGGTTGAACAACTGGGCTCAGACGGAAATATGCTTTCCTTTACCCTTAAAATGGATGAAGTAAAGCCCGGACAGATCCTATTCGAAGAAGATTCGCCATACGGTACACATGATATCCGTATTCTGGAGAACAACAAACTGGGATATACCCAGGAATTGTATGAATATGAATTTAACTTTATTCCGGAAGCCGGAAAAACCTATAATCTGATTCTGCGTGTAACTCCCCAGAAGACAGATTTGTATGTAAATGGGACTTTTAATTCCTCAGCAAAAGGTTCTTTCACCAATAAAGGACTGGTAAAGAAGACCAATATTTCAAGCAGTTCGTTTGTGCTTCCGCTTGAAAGGATTGGTTCCAAAACAAATGCATTTAAGGGGTACATTGATAATGTCAGCGTAACTAAGAGCTATGATATAAACGATCCTTCCCAAATTCCAACCAGTAGCTGGACCGTATCCTCTGACAATGAGCAGGCATTGACATCGGATGGAAATGAGGGACCTGTATCACTGGCATTCGATGGTAATCCGGGAACAATCTGGCATACTCAGTATTCGCCTTCCATGAAAAATCTGCCGGCAACCATTACCATTGATATGAATCAGGTAAACCGTATTCATGAATTTGTATATCTGCCCCGTCAAAGCGGAGGAATAAACGGTATTGTAACCGGATACGAGATAAAGATAAGCCGGGACGGAAGCAATTATGAGGAGGTTTCAAAAGGAACACTGCCGTCTGACAATACCTCCAAAACCATATCCTTTGATCCGGTAGATGCCAGATACGTACAATTTAAGGTTACTTCAGGTGAAGGCGGCTTTGGTTCGGCAGCGGAGATCAATTTGAATCAGCCGGATTCAAAGGGAGAACTTCGGGCACTGCTGACGGATGCATCCGGGATCCTGCGCGGGAAATATACCCAGGAGAGCTGGGACGCATTTAAAACGGCATACGATACGGCAATGGGAATTATGAACAATCCGGATACCTCAGAAGCAGAAATCACACAGGCTGTCGCTGACTTACAGAAGGCATTGGCTGCGTTAGAAGAAAAAGATCCCCAGCCTGCAGTAGACAAAACCGCCCTGCAGAAACTTTATAACGAAAATAAAGATAAAGTCCAGGGAGATTATACAGATGAAAGCTTCCGTGCATTTAAGGATGCTTTGTCAAAAGCAAAGAATGTACTGGATAGTTCAAAGGCATCACAGGAAGAGGTAAATAAGGCTGCCGCTGACTTAAAGAATGCATTGGCGGCATTAAAGAAAAAAGATCCCAAGCCGGTGGTAAACAAAACAGCGCTGCAAAATCTTTATCAAACCTGTAAGAATTTAAAGGCTTCTGATTATACCGGCACTTCCTGGAAGAAATTTTCCGGTGCGCTGGCAACCGCAGCAAATGTAATAAATGACCAGAAAGCAACGCAGGCAACTGTGGATCAGGCATACAAGGCATTAAATACAGCCAGAAATGAACTGGTTAAAGTAAAACCGATTCCGAAAAAAGGCAGCACTCACAAGGTGGGAAGTGTAAAATATAAGGTAACTGCTTCCACATCCAAAACAAGGACCGTGACGGTATGGCGTCCTGCTAAAAAGAACAGTACCAGTATCAAGATTCCATCAACCGTCAAATTAAACGGCTATTCCTTCAAGGTTACCGAAATATCCGATAAGGCATTTAAGAACCAGAAAAAGCTGAAAAAAGTCTCACTTGGAAGCAATATCAAGAAAATCGGTAAAGAAAGTTTCCAGGGATGCAAGAAATTAAATCGTGTGACGATTTCTTCAAAGGTATTAAAATCCATTGGCAAAAATGCATTTAAGAACACCGATAAGAAGATAAAAGTTACGGTACCAAAGAAAAAATACAGCAGCTATAAAAAATTGCTGAAAAAAGCAAACATTTCTAAAGATGTCAGATATGTTAAAAAATAATCCATGAAAGGGTTCGGGCGTGTTTGAAGGTGATTTTATACCTTCAGGCACGTTTCGGACAGGGTTATTTGACAAATCCGGCAGATGAATCGATAAAACAGGGGGATTAAGAATGAAAAGATTGAGAAAAGCACTTAGTTTTTTACTGATTATTGTAATGACCATGACATCGGTGCAGCTAAGTGGGATTTCTGAAACGCTTCAGGTATCGGCTGCAGAAAACGCAGCATATGAAATATATCCCACGCCTCATGACGTGGAATATCCGGATGGCAGTTTTACGCTGTCAGATGAAGTAAATGTTATATTTGGTGAGGGTATAGACCAGGCAACAAAAGATAAAGTGGACGATGTTCTGAAGACTGCAAATGTAACGCATGTGGTTACGGATGCATCCGCTAGTGGGAAAACTAATTTACTGATAGGCATTCACCGCTCAGAAGGACCGAAAGATGCTGCGGACCAGTTTGCCGCAGACCATACGGCAGTTACGGATGATCATTTTAATCAGACAGATGCCTATGTGTTAACCGCGCAGGACAATACCATTGCAGCCGTTGGGAAAGATACCAATGCTGCTTTTTATGCGTTATCCACACTGAAAATGGTATTGCGCCAGATCACTGGAAAACAGCTGCAGAATTTTACGGTTACAGACTTTTCTGACACCGGGCTGCGGGGATTTATTGAAGGGTACTATGGATTGCCCTGGTCCAATGAAGACCGCATGAATCTTATGAAATTCGGCGGGGAAATCAAATGCAACGCTTATGTATTTGCTCCAAAGGATGATCCCTACCACAATTCCAAATGGAGAGAAATGTATCCGGAAGAAAAACTGGCTGAAATCAGAGAGATGGCAGAGGTAGGCAGGGAATCCAAGTGTGAATTTGTCTGGACCATCCATCCTTTTATGAGTGACCGTATTACGGAGAGCAATTATGATGACAGTCTGGCAACCATTAAAAAGAAATTCCAGCAGCTCTATGATGCAGGAGTACGCCGTTTTGGGGTGCTGGCAGATGATGCAGGCGGAGTGTCCGTAAATCTTATTGCCAACCTGCTCAATGATCTGACGGACTGGTGCAAGAGTAAAAACGATGTAGAAGATATTCTCTACTGCCCGCCGGAATATAACTGGGCTTTTGCAGGATACAGCTGGACCAATTTAAGAAATGCAAATCAACTGGTGAACGACGATGTAGACTTTTTCTGGACGGGGCAGAGTGTCTGCGGACATGTTACAAAAGAAACGGTGGATGGGTTTGTAAATGGCCTTACATCCGATGCAAAGGCGGGAAGAAAACCGCTGTTTTGGCTGAACTGGCCGGTAAATGATATTAATAAAGTGCGCATGCTCATGGGAAAGGGCGAGATGCTCAATACAGATGTTACAAACCTGGCAGGTGTAATTACCAATCCGATGCAGCAGTCAGAGCCATCCAAGGTTGCGATTTTTGCAGTTGCTGATTATGCCTGGAACATTCAGGGCTTCAATCGGGACAAGAGTTGGGCGGATTCCTTTAAATACGTGGAACCGGACGCTTCCCAGGCGTTACATACCATGGCGAAGCATTTATCAGATCCGGCACCAAACGGGCATGGACTGGTCCTGGGAGAATCGGAAGAACTGGCACCACTGCTGGAAGAATTTATGACCCTGTATCAATCCGGGGCATCCATTCAGGAAAAGGGAAGCCGTCTGGTGGAAGAATTCCAGAAAATAGCAGATGCGGCAGATGCATTTGAACGGGATTCCCAAAATGAAAACCTTAAGGCACAGCTTTCACCCTGGACAGATTCCCTGAGATATCTGGCGAAAGCAGCAATCAATTATATCAATACAGCAATCGCCTATGAAAATAATGACTATGAAAATGTATGGAGCTACTTCTCGGAAGCATCCAGTTACTACGGTTTGTCCAGACAATGTCCGGTGGTAAATATCGATGCTGTCCCAAATGTAGAAGCAGGGGCAAAACGCCTGATTCCATTTGTGAAGAACATGTCTGATGTACTAGGTCCAAAAGTAAACAGCGTTGTAAATCCAAATGCGGATAAGACAAGACCGTTTGTGCCGCTGGATGCAGAACTGATGAAATCAGACGGGATTAACGGCACTTATAATGAATATACAGAAGAAAAGGCGACCGATAAGGATGATACTACCTTTGCCTGGTTCAAAACTACGCCAAATGATTCTTTTCCGGCAGGGGGCTGGCTGGGTCTTGACCTTGGAAGGGAAGTAACCCTTGGAACCATTAAATACCTCCAGGGTGGAACCACTACGGCGCAGTCAGATCTGATATCAAGTGCTGTACTGGAATATTCCCTGGATGGAGAAAACTATACGGAACTGGAGTCTTATAAAGATAAGCGGGATATTTATTTTAACGCGGAAGAGCTTGGAATTAAGGCGAGATATGTGAGAGTAAGAGCAAAGGCAGCCACAGGGAAATGGCTGGCGGTACGGGAATTTGCGGTAAGCGAAGGTGAAGTGCTGCCTTCCACAGTAGCCTATACAAATGTGGCATCTTTAAGCCGAAGAAGTGTTACTACTACAGCCGATACAGCTGACTTAGCTGTAAATGACCGTAATATTACGCTTGGGAAGAACCAGTATCTGGGTATTATGCTTCCCAGAATCCGAAATCTAATGGAAATAAATGCAGCGTACACCCAACAGGATAAACTGACGATGGAAGCCTCTGTCAACGGAACCGAATGGCAGACAGTGGATCCCGGCAATCTGACCGGAGGACTGGATGCAAGGTATATCCGCCTCATCAACAGCAGCAAGGATCCGGTTACTTTCCAGCTGTCTCGGTTTACCATAAGATCAAAAGAAATTGCAGCACCCCAATTTATGGAGTCCAATATTCAGGCATCGGCTATTACCAATGGGGATCAGGCAGTAGACGGGGACCGGAGCACAAAGGCAAACTTCAGTGTATCACAGAAGGAAGGCCAGTATATTATCTATGACCTGGGCCAGACAATTCCTTTGAAAAAACTGAAAATGGTACAGCATGACAGTGAAGTGGATTTTATCCGCAATGGAAAGATATCTGTTTCTGCAGATCTGGAAAACTGGACCGATATCCTGACAATTGGCAATCCGGATAAAGATCCGGGTCAGGTAACGATTGATGAATGTTTCCCGGATCACGAAATTTCTTATTACACGTTATCAACGGCAGAGCCGGTAAATCAGGATGCAAGATATATTAAGATATCAGTGACCAAAGATTATAATGCAAGATGGATCCGTTTTAATGAGATTGAGATCAATGACAACGAGTATATACCCGTGGAAAATAACCCTTCATTTGTGACTACCGATGTGGAAGAAAAAGGACACCGCCCCTCTTATCTTACCGATAATGACGTGTCTACAACCTATCGATCCTCTAAAAAAGAAGGAGAAGGAAGCCTTACTTACCGGGTGTCAGGCAATACCAATGTGACAGGCATTACCATTTTGCAAAGTCCTAATACCATTTCAAAAGCAGATGTTTCCGTACGTTACGGCAAAGATGCATGGAAGAGCATTGGCACACTGGACAAGAGCCTGAACGTATTCGAGGATTTGGGACAGGATGTCAGTAATGTATTTGAGATAAAAATATCCTGGAGCCAAACAGCACCGGAACTCCATGAGATGTATCTGGTAACGGCAGAGCCGGATCCTGTGATACCGGCAGATAAGTCTTCCTTAATTGAAAAATATACACAAGCTTTGGCGATTGACGGAAAATACTACACCAAAGAAAGCTATGCTGCTTTGAAAAATGCCATTGATGACGCAGAAGGTGTAATCGGTTATGCAGAAGCTTCCCAGGATGAGGTGGCAGCTGCCTTGTCGGCACTTACCGATGCGTTTGAAAAACTGGAAGATATACCGGCTGACCGGACAGAGCTTCAGGAAGCAGTGGACAAAGCAAAAGAACTGGATGCTAAGCTGTACACAGAAGATTCTTACCAGGCTGTAACCCAGGCTGTCGCTGCGGCAGAAGAATCACTGGGTAAAGAAGGAGTAAAACAGAAAGAACTGGATGAAAAACTGGCGGAGCTTGCCGAGGCAGTGAATGCCCTTGTAATCAAGGGAACACTTACCAAGATCAACTCCGGTGAATTAAGCGCCACGGCGGGAAGCCAGGAAGGCAGCGGTACCGACGGCAATGCAGACCAGGCAGTAGACGGCAATGAAACTACCTACTGGCACAGCAACTGGTCGGGAAGTGCAGCGGCGAAACCGGATATTCCGGGAAATGTCCGCAATGAATTTACCATTGATGTGGGTAAAAACCGCATTCTCCGCAAACTGGAATATGTACCGAGATCAAATAACATCAATGGAAGAATCCTGGGATACAAGCTTTATTACAGCCCTACGGAAAACGGGGATGATTTCAGGGAAGTGCCGGGAGGTACCGGAACCTGGAGTGATAACGACACTAAAAAAGAAGTGGTATTCAATACTTTAAATGCCAGAAGAATTCAAATCCGGGCAACGTCCACCAGAGGGGACTCCGGTAATGACAAATTTATCTCGGCTGCGGAATTCTATGTGTATGAGATTATTCCGGATGAGGAAGAACAGATTTACCGTGTGAGTTTTGAAGGCGGCGAAGGAACAGTGGGAGAAGCACCGGAATCCATGACAGCTAAGGAAGGGGAGCAGATCACACTTCCGGATAATACCTACACAAGAGAGGGCTTCACATTTACAGGATGGGCAGATGGTGATGAAATTTATCAGCCTGGGGATTCTTATACGGTTCCATCCTATGATGTTATATTTACGGCACAGTGGCAGGAAGTAATCCCGGAGATTTATACATTATCCTTTGAAGGCGGTGAAGGAGCACTTGGTGAGGCACCGGTTTCCATTACCGGTGAAGAAGGGGCACAGGTAACTTTACCGGACAATACTTTTGTAAAAGAAGGATTTGCATTTAACGGCTGGAATGACGGAAACGGCATCTATCAGCCGGGTGATACTTATCATATTCCGGGCATGGATACCGTATTTACGGCAGAATGGATCAGTGATGTTCCGGAGACTGAAGTGACAGCATATTTTGAAGGAGGAGACGGCGCTACGGGTGAATCTCCGGAACCGGTAACCGTTCTGGCGGGAAGTTCCTTTATCCTTCCGGAAAACAGTTATACAAGAGATGGATTTGTGTTCCAGGGATGGAACGATGGTATGAACACCTATCAGCCTGGCAGCGAGTATAGATTGATCCAGGATATTACCTTTACTGCAGTCTGGGGCAAAAAGCCCATTCCCACATATGTGGTGAACTTCCATGGAAATGGCGGCAACACCAGTACATCAGGCATAACCGTAAATGAGGGAAGCGTGATATCCGTTCTGCCAACTGCATCCAGAAGCGGTTATCAGTTCCTGGGATGGTTTACGGCAGCGGACGGTGGTGCACAGTTTACGTCATCCACCAGGGTCACCTCTAATATAACGGTATATGCCCATTGGAAACAGATTGTGGAGGTACCAGCCAAAGTAACAGGCTTAAAGACGTCTTACAATAAAACCAAGAGTATTAAAATTACCTGGGAAAAGGCTGCGAATGCCAAAGGATACCATGTATACCGTTATGACAGCCGCAGGAATGAATGGAAAAAGATTAAAACCACGACTTCTACCAGCTATAAAAATACGGGACTGAAAGAAGGAACAAATTACAGTTATAGAGTAAAGGCATACAATCAAATCGGTTCGGAAGTAAAAGAAGGCAGTTTTTCCGACAATTTGAAGACGGCAAGCGCACCTGCAAAACCATCGTTAAAAGTAAGCCAGGCCGGCAGTAAAAAGGTGAAGATTACCTGGAAGAAAACATCAAGGTGCGATGGAGTAGAGATTTATATGAAGGCTGAAAATAAGAAAAAATATACTAAGATTGCTTCCAAATCCAAATCAGCTTCCAGCCTGAAAAAGTCCGGGCTCAAAAAAGGAACGACTTACCGTTTCAAAATCAAAAGATACAAGAGAGTCGGCAGCAAAAAAATATACAGCAGCTATTCCAGTGTAAAAAAGGTTAAAATTAATAATAAATAATCAAAGATGAGAAGGGGCTTCCTGCAGTGATTGCAGGGGCCTCTTTTCTGCGTTACAAAGAACAGAGAGAGGTTTGTTCCGTTAAGTGGAGGAAGTAAAAAATATAATGTTGACAAATTTATTCTATCATAGTAGAATGAAAACAAGATATTCTATTGCAATAGAACAAAATATAAGAAATCATCGAAGTGGAAGAAACTTACGAAATGGAGGAAATCAACAAAATGAAGAAAATCGACGAAACAAACAAAACCATCGAATTGAAAAGACCGGATAATCAAAACGGAAAAGTGAAAAATGCAGGCAAAGTAATCGGAGGAATCTGTGGAGTTGTTGTTTTGGCTGGGATGGCAGTGACAGCATTTGCAGCCGGACAAAATGAAGCTGCAGCAAGTGATGGAGCAGCCGGGACCTATGGAACCAGTGCAGTCAGTGAAGTCAGCCCCTATAGTACCCGGGGGGCAAGAGCGGCCAGGGCAGTCAGTACGGTCAATGAAATCTGTGCAGTGAGGGCTGTTGCAGCGGATGAAGCCAGTGCAGCAGGTGAAATCACTGCGATAGATGAGACCAGTCCGGCAGGTGAAGTCAGTGCAGTAAATGAAACCAGTGCAGTGGGAGAAGTCAGCTCAGCCAGAGACGCAGACGCATATTGGATGAAACAGATGTCGGTTTCAGGATTAGATGCGGCAGATACTGCTGTGAGTGCTGAGTATGAAAGTGCCCTGGAAGACATAAAAGGAGATGACACCAGAAAAAAAGCATTAAAAAAATCTTTTCAGGAAGTAAATGAGGCATTCCAGAAACAGAAAGCCGAAATGGAGAAAAAGGAAGCTGACTGGAAGGAGCTTCTTATAAAGGTAAAAGATTGGAGCAATTCAAAATTTCGCAGTGAATTGGACAGTCTGGCAACCGCTATGCAGAAAATATGTGATAAATTGAGTACAATACAGGATGACTGCTATTATAACCTGGATGCACTCACATATGGAGCTGATCAATATGATGCGGACTATGAAAAATGGGATTCTGTCTTTGAAGAAGCAGCATCCATCCAGCGCAGATATTATCTGCAGTTAGACCATGTGTATCAGAAAATAGCAGATGAAACGGTAAAAGCATACGAAAAAAATGGTTTAAAAAGTGACGATCAAGACCAGGAATATTACTATAATGGGAAAAAGGTCCGTTATTTTGAGGATGGAGTATGGGATGGTCAAAGTTTTAGCGGTTCCATGTCCAGTGGGAACAGCGGTGAAGTAGATGTATTTGCCACACGCGATAAAAACGGGGATCTGACTGGCTTTGAAGTATATGGAATCGAAAATACGAAAGACCGGGTAAAAGAACATTATAGCATGAAAGAAGATTTCTTCTCAGGCGGAAGCAGCGATTCAGCTCAGGAAAGTGCATCGTAACAGATGCTGTATCGGAAGAACAATGTATTTCATACAGTATAAACTGTATCTTGGCAATATCTGTTGAAAAACGACGCCGCAGCAGGATATAATAGGGGCAGAAATTGAATAAAGGAGTGATATGCTGTGAAACTGGAAAATCGTATATTCTCAGCTTTGATGACTGTCCCGTTTATTCTTGCCATTGCAGCAATCATTTTTCTGCCGGCTAAAGTTGCAGTCCACTGGAATGCCCTGGGGGAAGCGGACAGTTACGGCAGTAAATTTATTTATCTGATTCTGCCCATATTAACAGGATTTATGGGACTGTTTCTCAAAGCAGTGTTTAAGGCACAAAAAACATCTGAAGAGCAGAAAACATCCAGGGAAGGTGTATTTGGTATGAACATTGGGACGTTGGTATATTTTAACCTTATGGAAGTTGTGTTTATAGCAGGGGCTTATTGCGGAGCACAGGGGATCCCCATCCCATCCTGGCTTGGTATTAATCAGGGGCTGCTGATCAGTGGTGTAATAGCAGTGATATCCGGTGTGGCGTCCTGGAAATGGGAACAAAATAGAATCCAAAAAAATATAAAAAAATAAAATGGTTTGACTAAGCAGGAGGTAGAAAATTCTTCTGCTTTTTTTGTTTACATAACATAGAATAATGGCTATTTTCCCGCTGTTTTTGGGGTGTATAAAAATACATAGTTGATTTGTAACTAAAAATGTGGTATAAGTGAATTGTAAAATTTGTGTAAAGTTTATATGAAAATACTGTAAGGCACTAGTAAAAAATTTCTAAATGTGTTATTATCTTCACATTAAAATGTGGAGGTAAGTACAGATGAGTAACAGCTATAAAATTAGTATTCTGGGATCAGGAAGAGTGGGATCTTCCATCGCCTATACGCTGACCGTTGGCGGCGTATGTTCTGAAATTGTTTTAGTTGATATTGCAAAACAGTTAGCAGAAGGAGAAGCAATGGATATTATCCAGGGTACTCCATTCTCAAATTCAGTGAATATTTATTCAGGTGATTATAAAGATGTGGCAGGCTCCGATATCGTTATCGTAACCCTCGGCAGAGCCAGAAAACCAGGTCAGACCAGAATCGAACTTGCACAGTCTAACGTTGACATAATCAAAAGTGTTATGCCTCAGGTTGCCGAATATGCGCCAAATGCAATTTATGTGTTGGTAAGTAATCCGGTAGACATTCTTACATATGCAACATTAAAAGTTACGAATCTTTCACCAAATCAGGTAATTGGATCCGGTACACTTCTTGATTCCAGCCGTTTACGTTCTATCGTAGCAGAAAAACTGGGAATCAGTTCCAGAAATGTTCATGGTTATGTTTTAGGAGAACATGGGGACTCATCCGTAGTTCCGTGGTCTTTGGTCAGCATTGCAGGTATGACAATTGATGCTTATGAGAAAGCAGCAGGATTTGAAGATGAATTTATCCAGGAAGACAGCTTAGCGGCTATGGAAAAAGATATGAGAGAATCCGGAGCGAAAGTTATTCAGAATAAGGGTGCCACAAACTATGCAATAGCTATGTCTGTACGTTATCTTTGCGATAATATCCTGCGCGGCGGTAATACCGTAATGGCAGTATCCAGTCTTATGACCGGACAGTATGGAATGGAAGATGTATGCTTAAGTATTCCAAGCATCATCAACAGTTCAGGTCTTGTAAAGACACTTGAGCCTCAATTAAAAGAGGAAGAAGTAGAGAAGTTATTAAACAGCGCTAACGTGCTGAAAAATATAATATCAACTCTTGAATTTTAAGAGACAATCTAGGAGGAATTAAAAATGGATTACGCATCAGAATCATTAAAAAAACATCGCGAGTGGAAAGGTAAGATTGAAGTTATCTGCCGTGCACCATTGGAAAATAAGGACGACTTATCTTTAGCATATACACCGGGTGTTGCTCAGCCTTGTCTGGAAATCCAGAAAGACGTAAACTTAAGCTATGATCTCACAAGACGTTCAAACCTGGTAGCTGTTGTTACAGACGGAACTGCTGTTTTAGGTCTTGGGGATATCGGACCGGAAGCAGGTATGCCGGTTATGGAAGGAAAGTGTGCATTATTCAAAGCTTTTGGTGATGTAGATGCAATTCCGCTTTGCATTCGTTCCAAAGAAGTTGATGATATTGTTAAGACAGTAAGTTTACTTGCTGGAAGCTTCGGCGGAATCAATCTGGAAGACATTTCCGCACCACGCTGCTTCGAAATCGAAGAAAAATTAAAAGCTTGCTGTGATATCCCGATTTTCCATGATGATCAGCATGGTACAGCTGTAGTTACACTTGCAGCACTTTTAAATGCATTAAAACTCACAGGTAAAAAAATCGAAGAAATCAAAGTAGTTACAAGCGGAGCTGGTGCAGCCGGAATCGCTATTATCAAATTGTTGATCGCTATGGGATTAAAGAATGTAGTTCTCTGTGACAGACAGGGCGCAATCTATCAGGGACGCGACAACATGAACCAGGAAAAAGAAGAAATGGCTAAGATCACAAACTTAGACTGCCGCAAAGGTACCTTAGAAGAAATGTTAACTGGTGCTGATGTATTTATCGGCGTTTCTGCACCTGGATGTGTAACACCGGAAATGGTTAAGAAAATGAATGCAAATCCAATTCTCTTCCCAATGGCTAATCCTACACCGGAAATTATGCCAGACCTTGCAAGAGAAGCAGGAGCTGCAGTAGTTGGAACAGGAAGAAGTGACTTCCCGAACCAGATCAACAACGTACTTGCATTCCCTGGAATCTTCCGTGGAGCATTAGATGTACGTGCAAGCGAAATCAACGATGAAATGAAGATTGCAGCTGCAAAAGCAATTGCATCCTTCGTTACAGATGATAAATTATGTGCTGAATATATTATTCCAAGCGCACTGGACAAGTCTGTTGCACAGGCAGTAGCAGAAGCTGTTGCAAAAGTTGCAAGAGAAACTGGTGTAGCAAGAATCTAATATGGAACAGACGGCGTAATTTAGCTGTTACTGGCTTTTAAGGATACATGTGAAACAGTTAAATACAGATATAAACCACAGGGCTGAAATCCTCTATAAATGAGGAGTTCGGTCCTGTTTTTTATCCCTGAAAATTGTATTGACCAAAACGGTTTATTGGTATATAATTGCATCATGATAAACCGAATCGGTTTATATTTCTATAGTATAGCGTAATCAAAAAAATATGAACGAAAGATACTAGAGCGTGTTTGAAAATTCATTCCTGCCATCTGCACGCCCCACTTTGCGGCATATTTGCCCCGAATTCAGGTTACATAGCCCGCTATGTGCCCTTCATTCGGTACAAATCTCCCACAAACTGGGACGCACATCTGTCAGAAAGCAATTTTAAAACACGCTCTAGGTTAAAGGAGGCAGTGAAATGGAAAAGTTTCTGGCTTTGCCCAAAGAAAAACAGAATGTTATTATAGAAGCCGGCTTCTTATGTTTTGGTAAAATGGGGTATAAGAAAGCGTCAGCAAGTGATATTGCTTCGGCAGCCGGGATATCAAAGGGAATGATATTCCATTATTTCGGGAGTAAAAAGGCAATGTACCTGTATCTGGGACAGGTGGCATATACAGAAATGATAAATGTATTTGAACGTGAGTTTGATCCCCATATTTCAGATTTTTTTGACCGTGTTATGGCGGCAGTCAGGTGTAAAATAGCGGCGTTAAAAAAACACCCGTCGTTATTGAACTTTGTAACGTCCATATATTTTGAAACGGATTCCAGTGTTCGCCCGGAGATACAGGAGTTGATGAAAAAAGGAGAGGAGTTTCGGGTGAATCTTGCATTGTCGGACATCGATATAAAAAAGTTTAAGGATACGGTGCGCCCGGAGCTGGTACTGAATCTGCTCACGAAATATTCAGAGGGGTTTGCAGGAGGCATGATGCCGGGAATGGATGTAGACATTGATTCAATCATGAAAGAATTTACGGAATGTCTGATGATGCTTAAAAACAATTTGTATAAGGAGGAATACCTATGATATCAGCAAAAAATGTCACACTGCAATATCCGGGAGGGAAAGGGATCTTCGATATTAATTTTGAGGTAAAAGAAGGAACGGTTACCGGATATCTGGGACCAAACGGCGCCGGGAAGACAACGACGATTAGAACGTTAATGGGTTTTATGAAGCCAGCGAAGGGTTCCTGCACCATTAACGGGCTGGATTGTTACAAAAACGCAGCAGAAATTAAAAGAACACTTGGCTACATACCGGGAGAAATTGCTTTTCCGGGTGGGATGAGCTGCGGGGAATACCTGAAATATCAGTGTGAGCTGCGCGGACTGAAAAACCATGAATATATGGATGCGCTGACAGAGAGGTTTGAACTGGATACGAAAGGGACAATCAAACGCTTTTCAAAAGGTATGAAGCAGAAAGTAGGTATTATAACGGCGTTTATGCACGACCCGGATGTGCTGATTCTGGATGAGCCCACAAGTGGTCTGGACCCCTTGATGCAAAATGAGTTTATTTCTCTGATACTGGAGGAAAAGAAAAAGGGAAAGACCATATTAATGTCCAGCCACATGTTTGAAGAAGTGGAGAGAACCTGTGATGATGTCCTGATCATCAAGGACGGACGTCTTGTGGCACAGTCAGATGTAAAGAAACTGAAATCAACCAAACGGAAAGGATTTATCGTACAGACGCCGGATATGGATAAGCTGAAGACATTAGGATTCAAGATGGAGAAAATCACCGATTCAGGCTGTGAGGTATATGTAAAAGGCGAGGAGCTGGATGCTTTTATCAAAAAGCTGGGAACGGTAACGGTAACAGGCCTGGATATCAAAGCACAGTCCCTGGAAGACATCTTTTTAAATTATTATGGCATGGAGGCAAAATAATATGAATAAGACTATCTTTAAAAATACGTTTAAAAGAAGCTGGAAGCTGCTTTTGATTTTCTTCGTAGTACTGTGTTTTTACCAAATATTGATAATCAGCCTGATCGATCCGGATGATATGGATAAAGTCAGGGAGCTTTTTGGTTCCATGAAAGATTATATGGGGGCATTCTCCATTAGTATTGCAGATATGACGACACCTTTGAATTATACCGCATCCACTTTTTTCAGTATTCTGGTTATGGCATTTACCATGGTGTTCTACGTCATTCAGGTAAACGGACTTCTTGTGAAGCAGGTGGATGATACGTCTATCGCCTGCACGCTGGCATGCCCGGTGAAGAGAAGCACACTGATCATAACACGCGGCATATATCTCGTATTCTCAATGGCGGTACTATTCCTGGGAATACTGGCAAGTGGAGCGGTTATGTTAAATACCTTTGGAGATTTTGATTTCGGTGCCTATTTGAATCTGGTGGGTGTGACATTCTTGCTTTGTACTGCCATCGCCATGTTGTCTTATTTCCTGTCTGCAGTATTCTGCAATACAAAGTTTGGCACCGGAATTTCAGTGGGTGTACCCATTGCGCTGCTGTTTATAAGCATGATAGGAGGTGCGGGCGGTGATAAAACAAAATGGCTGCAGAAGATAACGCCTTTTGGCTGGCTGGACAGCGTAGGGATAGTTACCGGCAATGTGGACACGGGGTGGATGTATCTCGTGCTCAGCCTGTCTGTGGTTGTACTGCTTCTGGGAAGCGCGGCAGTGTTTCAGCGTAAACAGCTGTCCATTTGACAGGAACTTTCTATATAGCAGTTTACGGGAAAATAATGGAAGGTTCAAAAAACATCTTGACAATTCCTTTGAATCCGTTATAATAAACTCATTAATAAAATAAAAATGTTAAATTTTAAAGCGAGGAAGATTGTATGTTAAGTGTGTCTGTAAATGAGAGTGCGGTAACAAAATAGTTACCAGGGTTAAAACTATGCGTGAATTCACGCTATAAGTGAACCCGGAGACCGGCATTTGATAAAGAAATGCCTGTTTCACTCTGCCTTACAGACTGCTTTCAACTTTCATGACAAAGGGCGTGCGTTTCAAATCAGGCCGTTTTGTCACTGGCTTTATTTTTGTGTCTGAAAACAAGGAATATGCCATTCCCTGAACATGATCTAGCCCACCGAAGCAGTACGTCTTGTACAGCATTTTGCCGCCTTTTGGCGGCGGAAGGATGCTGACAAAAACGGCAGAATTTGCGGTGGGCTTTTATTATGCAAAAAAGAAAGGGAATTAAAATGAATGTAATCGAGACAGGCGGATTGAGTAAACAATATAAACGTTATCAGAAGAAGGAAGGAATTTCAGGGAGTATTAAGGGGCTGTTCAAGCGGGAATATACGGTAAAAAAAGCAGTCGATCAGTTTGACCTGGATGTTCAGGAAGGTGAATTTGTAGGACTGATTGGAGCAAACGGAGCCGGAAAGACCACCCTGGTAAAAATGCTGACCGGTATTATTGCACCCACAAGCGGAAGGATCAGGGTTCTGGGGTTTGAGCCGAATAAACTGGAAAATGAGTTCAAGCGGAAATATGCAATTGTAATGGGGCAGAAGAGCCAGTTGTTTTTTGAATTAACAGCCGAGGATACTCTTCGTCTCTACAAAGAAATATATGGGATACCAGAAGATGATTTTCAAAAGAGCAAGGCATATTTTGTGCAGCTATTTGGAGTAGAGGATTTGATGAATGTACAGGTACGTACCCTTTCACTGGGAGAACGTATGAAACTGGAATTGATGACAGCACTATTGCATAATCCCAAAATACTGTTTCTGGATGAACCAACTATAGGGCTGGATGCCGTTGCAGGAAAACAGATCAGGAAGTTTTTAAAGCAGGTAAATGAAGAAAAGGGAACGACCATTTTACTGACATCCCACTATATGGAAGATATAAAACTGCTGTGTCATCGTTCGGTGGTTATAAACGGCGGAAAGAAAATTTACGATGGGGAAACCCAGCAGTTATTCGAACAATACCAGAAATTTAAGAAGATTACGGCAGTTTTTGACCATCCTGTTGCTTCCGTGGAAGTGGAGGAGACTGTTTCCTGTAAGATTCTGGATTCTACACCGTATAAAGTAGTGATACAAGTGGATAAAAGCCTTGCAGGGAATCTGCTGGAGTACTTAATGAAGACCTATAATCCCAGTGATATTACCGTAGAGGAAGAAGAAGTGGGAAATGTGGTAGAACGTATTTATCAAAGCGGGGAGGCAAAAATTTGAGCAAATATCTGGAAGTTTCAAAGATTTATTTAAAGCAGCAGTTGATCTGGAGAGCAGATACAGTATTCCAATTGATTATTATGGTTACGAAAATATTATTTGCTTACCTGCTGTGGGGGGCTATTTTTGGAAATGAGCAGGAAGTTGCAGGATTTACATTTCCGGCAATGCTGTCCTATTATATTATAAGCTCCTTCCTGTCCCAGATCGATACTTCCGGGGAAATCGGTCAGGATATCAGCGGCAGGATCAGAAATGGAACGTTTTCCAGCTACATGATCCTCCCCATGGGAACGCTGCGGTTTTATATTGCAAGGCAGTTGGGGACAACGGTTTTTTACGGTTTCTGTATTCTGGGGGCATTGGTTCTTTGGATGGTGTTATTCCCTGTTGAATTTGTATTAACAGGAAGCTGGCAGATCATACTGGCGGTATTGGTTCTGGTAGGGATTGGGCTGCTGTTTATGGTTCAGCTGAACTATTTTCTGGGGATACTGACCTTCCGATTCCAGGAAATCAGCACATTTCTCATGGTAAAAGATAATTTAATCGCGCTGATTACCGGTGCCCTGATTCCATTGGTACTGCTACCGGAAGGTATCATAATGGTTATGAAATTATTCCCGTTTTACTATGTAACCTATCTGCCATCTATGGCTCTGATTGGCAAATGCCAGGATGAGGTCTTTACGGGGATTGTGGTATTGGCGGGGTGGAGTTTGTTCTTTGCTATTGTAAACAGGGTAATCTTTGCCAGATACCGTATAAAATATGATGGAGTAGGAATATGAAAAATAATTATAGATTTATAAAAGAGTTGCTGAAACTCAGAATGTCACATCTGATGGCATTCCGGTTAGGATTTTTTGGTCCTCTGTTTGTGGATGTCAGCCTGTTCTTTATACAGTTGCTGGTATTTCAGGCTATTTTTTCAAATGTAGACAGGATCGGAAGCTGGGGACAGGGGGAAATGATCATTTTTATAGGGACATTTTCACTGGTTGATGCCATCAACATGACGGTTTACTTTTTCGGAGTGCTGACCATACCGGATAAAGTGAGAACCGGTGAGATGGACCTTTATCTGACTAAACCGGTAAGCCCGCTGCTGCGTATCACATTTGAAAAAGTTAATCCGGGTACTTTGCCGCAGATATTGTTTAGCGTTGGGGTAATCGCATATGGGGTATCGGTTGGAGGATTTCAGATAGGTATGATCCAGGTTATCGGATACATTCTGTTTATAGCGATTATGACATTGTTGTTTTATGACCTGGAGATTATGCTGCGGACGACTTCCTTTTTTATTATTTCCACTACAGGGATATTAAAACTGGAAGAGGCAGGATTGGATCTGTGTATGAAAATACCGGGAGTGATCTTTCAGAGAGGATTTAAAATCTTCTTTTATGCCATTTTGCCCTATGGGGTAATCGCAACACTGCCCACACAGGTATTGACAAATTCTCTGTCGGTACCGGGGATTATTTTCGGAATGGGTATTGTCGCGGTTTTCACTGCATTGATGCTTTGGTTTTGGAAATTAGGATTAAGACATTATAACAGTGCCAGCAGTTAAAGAAGCTGCTGACACAATTTGAAAGGAAAAGGTGCAGTACCGCAGAACTGTCTGTGGTATGCAGGAGGTGTAAAAATGAATAAATATATCGAAATGCTAGAATTTGACAAAATGATAGATCGACTAAAAGAATATACCGTAACACAAAAGGCGAAAGAAAAATTTGATGAAATGTCGCCGTTAATGGATGAAGCAGAACTGTGGAAACGCCAGCAGGAAACAACAGAAGCCAGAATTCTGTTAGACAGGGATGGAACTCCGCCTCTGTCCTCTACCGATCAGATGGAAAAGATTGCAGAGGGTGCATATAAAGGGGAAATGCTGAGTATAGAAGAACTGGAACAGGTCAGCCGCTTTGCCGTGCTGGGGATACGTTTAACCCGTTATCTGAAAAAGAGCGATGAAATGGGACTTAAGATATCAGAATACGGTCGCGGGATGGCGGATCTGGAAATATTAAAAGAAGAGATAGAACGCTGTATCCGAAGCGGGCAGATTGATGATTATGCATCGAAAGAACTGAGGGAAATCAGAAAGAAGAAAGACCGCATTCTGAATAATATCCGGATGAAGCTGGACAATATGCTGAAAAGCAAAAAAGAATGCTTTTCGGAAAGCTTTATATCCAACCGAAACGGTCACTATACCCTGCCTGTAAAAAGAGAGCATAAGCTGCAGATCAGCGGAAGTGTAATCGATGTCTCCTCATCCGGTGCAACTTATTTCATTGAGCCGTCCAGTGTATCAAAACTGAAGGCGGAACTGGGCGAATTAGATATTGCCCTGAGCAATGAAGAACGCAGAATACTCTACACCCTGTCTTCCTGCGTAGGAGAATACAGGGCAGAGATACTTCTGAATCTGGAGTATATAGAAGAGCTGGATTATATATTTGCCAAGGCAAAATTAAGCGCAGCCATGCAGGGGGTAGAGCCTAAGATAAATACTTGCAGAAGAATACGGATCGTAAATGGCAGGCATCCTCTGATTGGACGGGAAAACTGTGTGCCGCTGAACCTGGAACTGGGAGAGCATCACCGTGGCATTATCATAACCGGACCCAATACGGGAGGAAAGACGGTAGCTTTAAAAACGGTGGGGCTGTTCTCAATAATGGCACAATGCGGACTGCATATTCCCTGTGAGGAAGCAGACCTGTCTATGAATACCCAGGTATTGTGTGATATTGGCGATAACCAGAGCATACTGGAAAATCTCTCCACGTTCTCTGCACATATTAAAAATGTCATCGATATTTTGGCGCTGGTAGATCAGGAATCGCTGGTATTGATGGATGAGGTAGGATCGGGAACCGACCCTGCTGAAGGAATGGGAATTGCAATCTCCATATTGGAAGAGCTGAAAAACAGCAATTGCAGTTTTATAGCTACAACCCATTATCCTGAAGTGAAAGAATATGCAGAAATGACAGAGGGCATACAAAATGCCAGAATGGCGTTTGATAAGGAAAGCCTGAAGCCCCTGTACCGCCTGGAGATAGGGGAAGCCGGGGAAAGCTGTGCATTCTATATTGCAAAGCGCCTGGGAATGCCAGACAATATGCTGAAAAGAGCTTACGAGGCAACGTACAGAGGAAATTCCATTTGTCAGGATAACCGTGAAGAAGAATCAAGCCGGCAGAAAAGAGATTTAGATGAGCGGTTATTTGGAAATGACGGAGATGAGATGCAGGAAAATCAGGGAAAAAATGAAATACCCCAAGTGCCCCAGGGGGAAAACCAGGAAATACCTTGTGAAATACCCAAGGAAAAGAACAGGCATAAAGGTTCGGGGCAGATTATAAAGGCAGCCGTAAACAAATCGGCTTCAATAGATACGAAAAATAGCCAGATGCAAAAACGTTCGGAACGTTTTCGCATGGGAGACAGTGTAATGGTATATCCCCAGAAAAAGATTGGTATCGTATATCAGCCGACAGATGAAAAGGGTAATGTAGGGGTGCAGATTCAGAAAGAAAAAGTACTGGTCAATCATAAACGTCTGCAGATTAAGACGAAAGCAGAAGATATGTATCCGGAAGATTACGATTTTTCTATTATATTTGATACCGTGGAGAATCGTAAAGCGCGGCATTTAATGGAAAGAAAATATGTAAAAGGTTTAGAAATCCCCATTGGAAGTCAAAAATAATATTCAAACAAAAATGGCTCTGACAAAAATGTCAGAGCCATGATATTAACATCCGAAACAATTACGGATAAAGGCTAATAAGTCTTCGCAATTTGTAAAACACATGATTATTATCCTCCTTTGCCTTTATTTGTATTAGCTAAGTACAAAAGAATTGTAACATTTTCGTAATAATATCGCAATAGTTTAAAGCTGGTTACAGAGGAAATAATTGCAAATGAAAAGAAAATATTCCATTTTCAGAAAAAGTGGATAATCGGTTGTATCTTATAAATATCCTCCATGGAAAGTTTGATTGTATTCTATTATCAGAAATGTTATAATAACTGTAACAGTTCATAAGGAGTCAGGCATGGCATTTAGCTAATGAAAGGGAGGGATCTATATGTTTGGAAAGAAAGATTCAGATAATAAGCAAGACAGTGATCTCATTTTACTTCGTACTGCAAGTAATAACTATGAATTAGGTCTTATTGAAGGATTACTGGAGGATCATCATATTCCATATCTTGTTCAGGATAGAGGGGTAGGCGGATATCTCAGAATTTATGCCGGTTCCTCTATTTATGGAACGGACATTATGGTAGGAAAAACGTACTTTGATCAGGCAAAAGCAATTATGGATGAAGTAGACTGGGATGAAACCAGTCAGGTGTCTGAGGAAGAGCTTGAAAAGGCAGCGCAGGAAGCGGCAGTGGACGAAACAGAATAAAGGCTTTGTCAGCATGGGAATAAGAAGAGAAGAGGCGGGTGTAAACCTTCCTCTTCTTATTTGTTACCGGAGCTTCAGACGTTCCGCTATGCCCAGGGGATGTCCATACAGAAATGGTTCCGAAAATTTTCGGTTAAAGTATTGAATGAGCGGGCCCATAAAAAATGCGGTAACCAGTGTGCCGATACCGATAGGCGCGCCTAATGCAAATCCGATTAAAACACAGATCAGATCGGTGGTGATCCGGCATATTTTAAAGGGGAACCTGGTCTTTTCACAAAGTGTCAGGGCGATGGAGTCATATGTAGATACCCCCATATCAGCCGTAAAATAGAGGGATGAAGCAAAACACATGATCAGGATACCACCCGTCAGAAATATAACGCGCCCGGTAATTCCCGGGTTCTGAAATATATGCTGCAGTTGATTTGTGAAAAAGTCAACTACAATGCCCATGCCAAACATGGTGAAGATGGTTGCAAACCCGAACAGATGTCGGTTCAGCATCCAGATAATAGTAAAAAGCACGACGCTGACAATGGGAAATACCATACCGTAGGTGGAATGAAATAAGTTTGCCAAACCGTTACAGAATACGGTAAAGGGATCTGTCCCCCATACAGCCATTTTGAATAATCCAATGCTGAAGCCTACCAGTATGACTCCGGCGATGGTCATGCTTATTCTTTTCTTTTTGTTATCCATTATTTTTCAATCTCCTTTTAGGCAGCTCATGATTTATGCCATAGTATATTATAGTGAAGTCTGGGAGATTTGCAATGAAAAAAAGTGGTGATAACCTGTTTAAATGTTAGATGGTGGTATGCTATAGGGATAGACCTGCCCCAGTTTCAAAATGGTATTTGATAATTCCCAAATCGATTTTACTATACTTGCTTTCTTTTACTTCAAACTGAACCTTTTCTCCGTTTAGCACAATTAAAAAATCCTGTTTATTTTGAGCTGTTGGGGCAAGTGCCACAGCGATCATGCCATTGCGGAACCAATCCGGCATATCATTTTCTACTCTGCATAACTGTGCTATCGTTTTTGATTTATGTGGAATACCTTGAGTTGCTCCGTATCCAATTGCCATTACACATACCAGCTTTTCGTTCTTTCCAATGCTTGCCTTACATTTTTGGTTCTTATAGGTAGATGCTGCCCAGCAGGTATTTAGCCCCAGTTGCTGCGCCGTTAGCGCAATACGCTGTCCATAATACCCCGCCTTTTCTTCTGAATTTTCATTGGATTCGCCCACAAGTGCGATATAATTTGAAACTCCGCGAAAGCCAACAAAATTTGCCATTAAACCTTTAAATACATTCGTATCATTACGAATCAACTGGATGGATAAGTTCCCTTTTTGGTTACACCTATTGATTTCCGCTTGTAATTCCTTTATGACACTTTCTTCTATTTTTTTATCTTTGTAACTTCTTACTGCATGACGTGCCCGCATAGCCTCCAAAATAGTCATCTCATTTTTCCTTTCTTATTGAAATTATTTTAATTAAAGCAAATTAATTTTTGAAAGCAGGAGCTTCTCGGTAAGCGCTTCCCAATCGCTTTCGCAATGAAAGCCCTTCATATTCGCCATAGCTGCCAATCCATGAACGGTTGCCCACATGACGATGAGATTATCATGATATTTTTCTTTGTCTATGTTATTGCATTCCATACTCTTTAAAGCAACTTCCTTAAAAATATGGAAAGGTTCAAAATCACCATCAAATGAATGATCCGTTAAGTCAATCCGATAATCTTCATTGTCATAAATGAAAGAAAAGTAATGTGAGTTGTTAGCAAAAAAGTTTACATAGGCTTTGCCCATGCTGATTGCTGCATACATCATTTCATCCTCATGGATGCTTTCTGTTAGGGCATCACAAAATTTCTTTGTAACATATTTCTTCATCTCAACCAGCAAATCTTCGGCTGTAGCGTAGTGGTTATAGCAAGCAGTGGGGGAAACGCCTAACCTTTTTGCCAATTTTCTTAACGAAAAACTTTCACGCCCATGTTCATGTATAAGCGACAGTCCGCTCTCTATTAATTCTATCTGTAGATTGCCATGATGGTATGGTTTGTCTTTCATGGTTATTTTCTCCTTTACGTAAAGTTACCAATTCCAAAATAAATGATTGTAAGTGCTAATATGTGGACAATACTATGTATGTTTATAGGTGTTAATATTTCGCCATATATTTACGAGTGTTAATATGTGAAAATTACTCTATATGTTTACAAGCGTTAATATGTGGATAATACCATATATGTTAACAGGTGTCAATATTGAAATTTGAATTTTTTTAATTCAAATTTTCTCATTGATGAACGGACTTGAAACAAGCCTTTCTTCAGACAGCAATTTCTATATCCCCCCTTTATACATTATTTAATTGCATTGAGTAAGAATCCGTTATAGAATAAGCTATACCCAAAAACTGAAACCAAAAACTGAAACAAAAAAGACGATAACTTAGAATCAACTGCTGTGAATATAAGAGTGGAAATATACTTGCGGACCGTTCGATAAAGGAGGAGATACAAAATGAAAATGTCTGTTATTTATTACAGTAAGACGGGCAGGACGAAGGAAATGGCGGAGATGATTGCAAAGGGCATGAAAAAAGTAGCCCAGGTAGAAACAGGGGTTTTTGATATTGATCATGTAGACATGAAATTTGTCCGGGAGAGCAGGGCAGTTGTCGTGGGAACGCCGACTTATCATGCAAATCCATGCTGGCAGATTAAGAAGTGGCTGGATGAGACAAGCAATACCTATCTGAAAGGGAAGATCGGTGCAGCATTTGCGACTGCGGATTATCCCCAGGGAGGGGCGGATATTGCTATTTCCACGATTTTGATGCACCTTATGGTAGACGGTATGCTGCTGTATTCCGGCGGTTCCTCACAGGGACAGCCATTTATCCATTTAGGGGCAGTGGCATTAAAAGACAATTTTGAAGAAAACAAGGCAGTATTTGAAGTGTTTGGAACCAGAATAGCAGATAAAACCAGGGAATTGTTTGAATAAAAGATATTAATTTACATAACCGGAGGATTGTATGGGACAAAAAGATGGAGAAATAAGGACAGATACAGGAGCAGATACAAAATGGCTGGATTTTGCAGTTGAATTACAATTCATCGCTCAGGCAGGACTGACGTATTCAAAGGATCACTTTGATTTGGAACGGTTTGAAAGGATCAGGGAAATTGCAGCTGAAATGTTGAGCCTAAAAAGTGGCTTTTCTATGGAAAAAGTGAGAGATTTATTCTGTAATGAAACGGGATTTCAGACGCCGAAGATGGATACCAGAGCTGCGATATTTAAGGAAGGGAAGATACTTCTGGTAAAGGAGAAAAATGGCACCTGGTCACTGCCCGGAGGCTGGGTGGATGTAAACCAGTCGGTGAAATCCAATACCATAAAAGAGGTAAAAGAAGAGGCGGGGCTGGATGTTGAGGTAGTGAAACTCATTGCAGTCCAGGACAGAAACCTGCATAACCAGCCGGTGTACGCATATGGTATCTGCAAGATCTTTATGTTATGTGAGGCTGTGGGAGGTGCTTTCCGGGAAAATATAGAAACGGTCGAAAGCGGATACTTTGGACTGGACGAACTGCCAGGGCTTGCAGAAGAGAAAAATAACAGAGAACAGGTGGAAATGTGTTTTCGGGCGCTTGCAGATGAGGCGTGGGAAGTGCCGGTAGATTAAAGGCAGGAGCCAGTAGATTAAAGGCAAGTGCGGGTCACATGCGGGGCAGATTAACCGGGAAGTGGCGTATGCAGATGGCGGGATACATTTCCAAACATGCTTTATGGATTACCTGAGAGCGTTGAAGCTAAAATATATCGAATATAGGGAATGAAAGAAAATGGTGCTGCTGGAAAAGCTATTTAAACATGCTTTACCAGGGCGCCCTTTTTGTATATTAGAACTTGATCAGAACTTGATTTAAATATGATTTCAATACGCTCAGTGTCTCGAGACACTATTTTTTTGATTTTTGTAAAAACAACAACTTGTAGGTATGAGCATACAAGTTATATAATAAATACAAGGAGGTGCCTATGACAGGAGAGAATGGAAAAACAAAATATTTTTCGTTAATGGAGCAGCTGAAGAATGATATTTTATCCGGAAGGATTAAACCCGGAGAGAAGCTGATGTCAGAAAATGAACTGTCAGAAACCTTTCAAGTCAGCAGGCATACGGTGCGTAAGGCACTCTCCATTTTAACGAATGAGGGGTATGTGACAGCGCAGCATGGACGTGGAACTTTTTGCTCGGAACGTATGGGACATCAGAAGAAGTCCAGGAATATTGCGGTGATTACCACCTATATTTCGGATTACATCTTTCCAAGGTTGATCCAGGGTATAGACAAGGTGCTGACGGCAAACGGCTACAGCATTATGTTGAAAAATACGGGAAACAGCCGGGGAAATGAGGCAAAAGTACTGGAAGATATCCTGACAAAGGATATTGACGGGTTAATTATTGAACCCAGTAAAAGTCAGATTCTGTGCAGGCACATGAACTTGTATGGAATGCTGGATGAGTATGAGATCCCATATGTGTTTATCCAGGGGCTGTATCCCCAGATGGAAGAAAGACCGCATATCCTGATGGATGACTGCATGGGCGGGTATTTATTGACAAAGTATCTGCTGGATACGGGACATGTACATATCGCCGGTGTATTTAAAGCAGATGACAGTCAGGGAAAAGAACGGCATAAGGGGTATGTTAAGGCTCTGAATGAGGCGGGGATACCCTATGACCCGGATATGGTAATCTGGTTCCATACCGAAGACCGGAAAAGTAAGCCGGTACTGATGGTGGAGCGCATGATTACGCAGAAGATTCCCCTGGATGCGGTGGTTTCCTATAACGATCAGATTGCACTGGAAGTTATTAAAACCCTGCAAAAAAGGAACGTACAAGTTCCAAAGGATGTATCTGTTACGGGATATGATAATTCGATTATATCGGAAAATGGTCTGGTACCTCTTACGACCATAGCACATCCACAGGAAAAACTGGGTGAGATGGCAGCAGAACTGCTGTTAGAGCAGATTCGTAAAGTTCCCCCTGAGGAAAGCCGGGTGGAGCGGCTGATAAAACCGGAATTAATTATCAGAGAGTCAACAAAACAAAAATTAAAAAATATAAAATCTTAAGGAGGATTATTAAAATGAAAGCAGCAAAAAATTACAAGTTTTGGTTTGCTACAGGATCACAGGATTTATATGGCGATGAATGTCTGAGAAAGGTAGCAGAGCATTCAAAAATTATCGTGGAGAAATTAAATGCATCCGGTCTGCTTCCCTTTGAAGTGGTATGGAAACCAACACTGATTACAAATGAGTTAATCCGTAAAACGTTCAATGAAGCTAACGCAGATGAAGAGTGTGCAGGCGTAATTACCTGGATGCATACCTTTTCTCCAGCAAAATCCTGGATTTTAGGACTGCAGGAATACAGAAAACCGCTGCTTCATTTACATACACAGTTTAATCAGGAAATCCCTTATGATACCATTGATATGGACTTTATGAATGAAAATCAGTCCGCACATGGAGACCGGGAATACGGCCACATCGTAACACGCATGGGAATTGAACGAAAAGTAGTCGTAGGATATTGGGATGACGAAGCGGTACAAAAAAGAATTGCACAGTGGATGAGAACGGCTGTGGGTATCATGGAAAGCAGCCATATCCGCGTATGCCGTGTAGCCGACAATATGAGAAATGTAGCAGTTACCGAAGGAGATAAAGTAGAAGCACAGATCAAGTTTGGCTGGGAAATTGACGCTTATCCGGTCAATGAAATCGCAGAATATGTCCAGAATGTAAGTGCTGGAGACATTGACGTATTAGTGGAAGAGTATTATGATAAATATGAAATGATTTTAGAGGGCAGAGACCCCTTGGAATTCCGCAGACACGTTGCGGTTCAGGCAGGTATTGAAATCGGATTTGAACGTTTCCTGGAGGAGAAAAACTACCAGGCAATCGTAACACACTTTGGTGACCTGGGCTCCTTACAGCAGCTTCCGGGACTTGCGATTCAGAGACTGATGGAAAAAGGCTACGGATTCGGCGGTGAAGGTGACTGGAAAACAGCTGCAATGGTACGTCTTATGAAAATTATGGCGGATGGCGTGAAAGACGCTAAGGGTACATCTTTCTTAGAGGATTATACCTACAATCTGGTACCTGGCAAAGAAGGAATCTTACAGGCACATATGCTGGAAGTTTGCCCTACAATTGCAGAGGGTCCAATCGGGATAAAAGTAAATCCGCTTTCCATGGGTGACAGAGAAGATCCTGCACGCCTTGTATTTACTTCTAAAGAAGGAAAAGGAGTGGCAACATCACTGGTAGATCTGGGGAACCGTTTCCGCCTCATTATCAATGATGTAAACTGCAAGAAAGTTGAAAAACCAATGCCGAAACTTCCGGTAGCAACTGCATTCTGGACACCGGAACCAAATCTGGCAACCGGGGCAGAAGCGTGGATCTATGCAGGCGGAGCACATCATACAGCATTCTCCTACGACCTGGATGCAGAGCAGATGGGCGACTGGGCAGCAGCAATGGGTATCGAGGCAGTTTATATTGACAAGGATACGAATATCCGTAACTTCAGAAGCGATTTACGTTTAGGAGAGGTTTTTTACAGATAGAGCGGAAAGAAATTTTTAAACACGCTCTGGGTTAAACGAAAATCATGGCAGTATTATAGGCAGGCCTGTAATATGCGATGTGTATAATAATGATAAAGTTAAAGGAGAAATGTGGACAATGGAGAAAAAATATTCAATTGGTGTGGATTATGGAACACAATCAGGACGTGCAGTATTGGTTGACGTCACAAATGGGGAAATTCTGGCACAGGCTGTAAAAGAATATACCCATGGTGTTATGGATGAGTTTCTTCCTGACGGAACAAAACTGGGTCCTGACTGGGCACTGCAGCATCCGGCTGATTACCTGGAAGTACTGGAAATTACCATTCCGTCTGTTTTGAAGGAATCAGGAGTAAATCCGGCTGATGTGATCGGTATGTCCATTGACTTTACGGCATGTACCATTTTGCCGGTTGATGAAAAGGGTACACCTCTTTGTTTCCATGAAGATCTGAAAAAAGAGCCTCATGCATGGCTGAAATTATGGAAACACCATGCAGCGCAGGGCCAGGCTAATAAATTGAACCAGATTGCGGAAGAAAGAGGGGAAGACTTCCTTGCAAGATACGGCGGTAAGATTTCTTCTGAATGGTTAGTACCGAAGGTGATGCAGATTCTGGATGAAGCACCATATATTTATGATCAGGCAGCCAGAATTATGGAGGCAGCTGACTGGGTAACGATGCAGTTAACCGGAAAAGAAGCAAGAAACAGCTGTACCGCAGGCTATAAAGCGCTGTGGCATAAACAAAAAGGATATCCGGATAAGGAATTTTATAAAGCGCTGGATCCAAGAATTGAAAATCTGGTGGAAGATAAACTCAGCACAGACATTTATCCGCAGGGAGCAAAAGCCGGAGAATTAACGGAAGAAATGGCAGGCAAGGTTGGGCTAAAAGCCGGAACAGCAGTTGCAGTGGGCAATGTAGATGCCCATGTTGCAGTACCGGCAGTTGGCATCACGGAGCCAAATAAAATGCTGATGATAATTGGTACTTCTACCTGTGATATTATGGTTAGTGAAGTGGAAAAAGTAGTACCTGGAATGTGTGGAGTGGTAGAAGACGGTGTTCTTCCCGGATTCTATGGCTATGAAGCGGGACAGTCCTGTGTAGGCGATCATTTTGAATGGTTTGTGAAAAACTGTGTGCCGAAGGCTTACTACGATGAAGCGGAAGCAAAGGGTATGGGAATCCATCAGCTGCTTACAGAAAAAGCCAGCAAATTAAAAATCGGTGAAAGCGGACTCCTTGCACTTGACTGGTGGAATGGAAACCGTTCCTGCCTCGTAGATGTGGATCTGACCGGCTTAATGATGGGAATGACCCTGACAACGAAACCGGAAGAAATGTACCGTGCATTAATCGAAGCAACTGCTTATGGCAAAAATATGATTATTACAACCTTTGAAGAGTCAGGCGTCCCGGTAGATGAACTGTACGCATGCGGCGGTATTTCCAAGAAAAACCCCATGATGATGCAGATCTATGCAGACGTAACCGGAAAAGAGATCTTTATCGGTGCATCCGATCAGTCTCCGGCACTTGGCGCAGCCATGTTCGGTGCGGTGGCAGCAGGTTCTGCAAACGGCGGATATGATTCTATCTTTGACGCTGCAAAAGTAATGGGAAAAGTGGAAGAGAAGACTTATAAACCAATTCCGGAAAATGTTGAAGCATATAAGAAACTTTACGCAGAGTTCAAGACGTTACACGATTACTTTGGACGGGGTGCAAATGATGTGATGAAGCGCCTGAAAACCATAAAAGCGGAAGCACGTAAGGAGAATTAATATGTTAGCTGAATTGAAAAAAGAGATATATCTTGCAAATATGGAACTGCCAAAATATGGATTAGTTACTTTTACCTGGGGAAATGTAAGCGGAATAGACAGGGAAAAAGGATTATTTGTAATTAAGCCAAGCGGAGTTCCCTATGATGAATTAAAACCGGAAGACATGGTAGTCATGGATCTGGAGGGCAATAAGGTGGAAGGAAAGTACAATCCTTCTTCCGATACGCCTACTCATGTAGAATTATATAAGGCATTTCCGGAAATCGGCGGAATCGTACATACTCATTCTTCCTGGGCAACCAGCTGGGCACAGTCCGGAAGAAGTATTCCATGTTATGGTACGACACATGCGGACTACTTTTACGGAGAAGTTCCATGCTTAAGATGTCTGAATCAAGATGAGATCGAAGATGCTTATGAAAAAAATACAGGAATTCTGATTGCTGATTACTTCAAGGAAAATGATTACAAGGCTATGCCGGCTGTTCTGTGTAAAAACCATGGTCCGTTTACCTGGGGAAAAGACGGTCATGAAGCCGTACATAATGCCGTGGTATTAGAAGAGGTGGCTAAAATGGCTGCCCGCTGCGAACGCATCAACGCTCAGGTAGAGCCTGCTCCACAGGAACTCCAGGATAAACATTATTACCGGAAACATGGTGAAGGTGCTTATTACGGGCAGGGGAAATAAGTTTCAGGATATAACTGTGAAAGAAAACCGCTTTCCCCCTATTGATTTGGGAGTAGAATAAGGCAGCTTGTGTTTTCATGGATTAAAGTTTGATAAATCAAGATATATATGTTTCAAAAAAGAAAGGGCTTATGCCCAATGTCTGTTCGAAAGGACGTTGGGTAAAGGTCCTTTTTTTGTGGAAATAAAGACGGGAGCTGGATGGGAGGATATTTTCATCTCAATACTTTCACGAGTTCGAATAATGTCAATTGTTGCCGCAGGTCTGATATGGTAAAATAACCATAACATCTTTAATTTGGAAAATATTACAAAATTTTTTTATTCCATGCAATAAAACGTCTATATCAAGCATTAACTAATTAGAAAGGGAAAGAGACAATCTTATACAGGTGGATTACGAATGATTCTATTTTGTTTAATTCCGGAAGAGCAAAATGAAAATCAACGGCTGGGTCAGATTGTGAAAGAAGAGTTATTCATACAGATTGCAGAGGGTGATATGCAGGCACTGGAAACGGTGTACCATCAGACTTACCAGGCAGTCTATGGATTTATTTTATCGATACTAAAGAATCAGTATGATGCAGAGGATATTCTGCAAGAGACATATATTAAAATCAAAACAGGGGCACATTTGTATAAACCCCAGGGTAAGCCCCTCGCCTGGATATTTACCATTGCAAGAAATCTCTCTTACATGAAGATTCGAAAAGATAAAAATACTCAGACATCACCTTATGAAGAGCTAGAGAATATGCTGGATTTTTCAGCAGTAGAGGATAAGGAAAATAAACTGTTGCTGGAAGCAGCATTTTCCATATTAGGGGATGAGGAACGGCAGATTATTATTCTGCATGCCAATACCGGGATGAAACACCGGGAAATTGCAGCTTTAGTAAAACTCCCCCTTTCTACAGTGCTGTCTAAATATAACCGCGGAATGAAGAAACTACGAAATTACATAGAAGGGAGGATGTCTTAAAATGCAAAAGATCGGGGAAGGATTGAAACAGGCAATAGAAGACATTACTCCTGACGTTTTTGAAAAAGTGGCAGCATCACCGAATGAACGGCTGGAAAAAGAAGACTGGCTGATGGATGAGGCAGGATCCTGGAAAAGAATACAGATGGCATTCCGGGGAGCAGCGGCGTTAGCTGCCTGTCTGGTACTGATATTGGGAATCCGTATTTTTTGGAATAACCAGATCGACACCACCATTGACATTGATGTTAATCCCAGTGTAGAGATCCAGACAAACCGAAAGAATCAGGTTATGGAGGTGAAGGCTCTTAATAAAGATGGTGAGATAATTCTGGCAGATATGAATCTGCATAATGTAGAACTGAACACAGCTGTAAACGCACTTATAGGTTCCATGGTTAGAAAAGGCTATATTACCGAGGTAAACAATTCCATACTGGTATCGGTGGAAAACAAAGATACGAAGAAGGCAGATGAAATCTGTCAATCCATAGTAGGGGATATCCGGCAGGTGCTGGACCAGAAAAATATTAAAGGGGTTATTTATAACCAGGAGATTACAGGCAGTGAAGAAATTTCTGAGCTTGCCAGCAAATGCGACATTTCCCGTGGAAAGGCGGCATTTTTATTAAAATTAAGTAAGAAAGACCCGGAACTAAATCTGGAAGAGGCGGCAAAAATGACCATGCAGGAATTAGCCCAGTTGATCCGGAACAGGGGAATTGACATTTCAAATATGAAAGGTTATGAGTCGGATGAATCAATTCTGGAAAATGTGGAAGATATCATTGAAGAGAGCGAGGAGTCAAATAATACTCTGAATAAGCAGCAGAAGCCGGCAGCAGGTCAGGAAAAAGAAAAACGTGGTAATCCGGGTGATGCTGATGAGGACGATTTATATGATGATCAGGATGACTTCCTGGAAGATTCCGATGAAGATTTTGATGATGACCGTGATGATGGGAAGGATTCTGATGACGACCTGGATGAATATGATGATGATGCAGACAGCCGGGAGCAGGATGAGGAAGACTGGAACGATGATCATTCTGATGATTCAGACGATGACGAGGAACCGGATGATGACGATTGATAATGGAGGAAAGTAATTATGATGAAGAAAAAGATGGGAAAGACAATATTTTTAATGGGATGTACATTTCTTATGATGGGAGCAACCGTTTTCGCTGCACCAAAACCACAGCAGATAGCCATTGAAGCGGACGCAAATACCATGCAGGTGGGGAAGACCATGGATCTGGACAGCGAAATTTTACCAGGAGGCACAAAGGTCAGAGACCGGAATATTATTTGGAGCAGCAGTGATTCCAAAGTGGTAAAGGTATTGGAAAAAAGAGATGATGATACGAAAGTAAAAGCCATGAAAACAGGCAGTGCGGTCATCTCGGTAAGGATTAAGAATACAAAAATAAAAGCTGACTTCCAGATTACGGTTCAGAATAAGACAAAATCAATGTCCGTTAAAAAACAGGAAGCGAAAATAAAAGGTTATAAGAATCAGTATAATAAAGTTTTCAATCGTATAAAGAAAACAAAAGTGGCAGCCGATGCTGCCGGAGCAAGACAGCAATATTTGACGTTTGAGCGGGAACTGGATGCAATTGACCGAAAGGCAGACCGATTGGATGATCAGATAGAAGATGCATATCATGATGGAAAATTATCCTATCGCCAGATGAAGTCTCTGGATAGAAAGTTAGATAAATTGGAAAATCATAAAGATACCATAGAGAATTATCTGGAAGATAAATATGAGTTTATGGATGACGATCATGATGATTACGATGATCATGACGATTATGATGACTATGACGATTGACAGATTTAAGAGATGATTAGTGATTTCTTTTGCAAAAATCATCGCCCATAGAAAAGGCAGAGGATCCCCCTTACGGATACCTCTGCCTTTATCGATCATTTATCTGCCGCAATTCTTCATTCATTCTTCCTTTAGGTATTCTTATTGTGGAAACCGTGCCCACTCCAGGTTCGCTGGTAATTGTAAGCGTTCCGTGGCAAATTGACCACAGGCGGTAACGTACATTTTTAATGCCGATATGTGTATCTGAATCTGTCTGCACATTGCCAATGTCAAAGCCAAAGCCATCGTCATCGATTATGATTTCATAGCAGTCTTCTTTTTCTTTTGTGAAAATGGTGACTGTGCCGCCTGTCTTTTTCTTGGTCACACCATGTTTTACCGCATTTTCAACAATTGGCTGTATGGTCAGCGCAGGAACACGGAAATTGCTGACTGATATGTCATAGACAATATTCAGCCTATGCCCAAACCGTTTTTGCTCGATGCGGAGGTAGACCTTGGTGTGTCGCAGCTCGTCCTCAAACGGAACGGGGGTGCTTTGGGTCAGGGAGTCCAGATTGTGACGCAGATAGTCAGCAAACTCGGCGGTTACCTTTTGGGCTTCCTTTGGGTTTTCGTCGCATAGACCGCAGATAGCAGTCAAGGTATTGTATAAAAAATGAGGCTGTATCTGCGAAAGCATGATGGAAACACGGCTTTGTGTAAATTGTCGTTCCTGCTCTCGGAGTTGCTTGTCCTGCTCCAGGTGGAACACTATGAACATCAGCAGCATGGACAAGGTGGCAGCAATGTAAACCGGGATTACGTCCCACCAAAAGGACAGGAAAAACCCTCCAATTGGAAGCAGAATGTAAAAAAGCAGCGGAATGGCATTGCACCAGCCCAGTGCTCTGCGGTGCTTCCATATCAAAAACACGTCCACACACAGCAAGAAACCAATGGTCACTTGCGTGAACCAATAGAGCTTTGTAGAAACAAACATTCCCTTTTCGTCAAAGGTAAAAAACATTCCGTTAAATAGGGAGACGGTCCAAAGGACAACCGCCATGATGCAAATTACTGTGATGCAGGGAACAATGCGTTTGGAACACTTTGCCTTTTCCTCAATAAATTTCACTAGACAATCGGTATAGATTACGGTCATTGCAGCAAGTACGCTGTAAGCAAGAAACAGGACTGTCTTTTGCACCACAATCGCAGCAGAGATGTCTATGGTGGGGTATCGCTCCGGTTCCCAAAACCAAAGAATACTGTCGCAGAGCAGTCCAACCAGGTGACCAACCAGCAACAGAATGATCTTCTTACCGAATGGCTTAGGATGATCACCCTTAAAGAACGAACCAATAAGCAGTACCCCGATAATCGCAGCTGCGAATAAATCTAAGCTGGCATATATTAACTCCATTCTGTTATCTCCTGTCTGTGATATATTTGAAGTTTACATCGTCGATTCGCCTGGTATTGGTATACCTGTATAAAACGGATACACGGTGTGCAATATATTCCAAATTACCATCGTGGCTTTAACCATTATATAAATTGAAGTGTCGGGAAAGTGTCGGGGTTTTCCGGTATACAAAAATAAAAAGCCCTTAAACTGCATTTTAAAGGCTGTCTTAGGAAATTTATTGCAAGTATGTCGTTGCGGTCATTTCAATGCTGCCCAGCGTAAACTCGCCCCAACTGTATTGGGACATATACTCGCCTCGATAGGCATTAATGGCCTGAATGTCACCCTGCATCCAATTATAGTAGTCACAGGCAATCTTATCCAGTGAAACTGCCATAACGCCACGTTGCTTGCGAATAGAATGTCCTACACTATACGCATTAAAGGTCGCCAGCAGATCCGCTTTCAAATCGCGCAGATAGGAACTCTTTTTTACACTGTCCCCGTTATCTTCCCACAGTGCCGCAATAATTTCACCGTTTGAGCAGAACGCTCCTTTGCGGTCAACTAAAAATGCCAAAAGCTCTTTTGTTTTACTGTATGTAAATTTGATCGGTTCTCCGTCTGCAAATACCTCAAAATTTCCAAAACACTGAATCCAAACCTTATGATTTGCCAGTATAGAGACAGGGTAGCGCAGGTTTTCCAGTTCATGTTCTATTTTTTCTTTTGTGGCAGGCTTCATGACATAGCCACTGCTATGGAGAGAAAGAGCCTCGATAGCATACTTTTTATAGGCAGTTACGAAGATAATATTGATCTTTGGATTAACTTGCTTTAAGTACTTTGCCAGAGTAATGCCGTCCACATCGCTCATATCAACATCTAAAAAAGCTACTTCGCAGGGATTTACACTCCCAAAAGCAAGTGCATCCTCACTGGAACTAAAACCATGCACATGTGCTGCTGGTACTGCCTCATGAATAGAGGTGATTAAAAGCTGCAATGCGATTCTTTCATCATCTGCGGCAATAATATTCATCGATTGATATCCCCCTTGGGTATTTTTATAATTGCTCTTGTGCCCAGACCTGCTTTACTCTCAATTGTGAGCGTCCCGCGGCACATTGACCACAAGCGGTCGCGCACATTTTCAATGCCAATGTGCATTTTGTCATCTGACTGCAGTTGGCTTGAGTCAAAGCCTATGCCGTCATCCTCAACAGTTATTTCGTAGTAATCGGCGTTCTCGGCCGTATGAATGGTAACTGTACCACCTTTTTTGGCCCTCCGTATACCGTGTTTAACAGCGTTTTCCACAAGTGGCTGTACGGTCAGGGCTGGGATGAGAAAATCATCCACCATAATATCATAGACAATGTTCAATTTGTCCTCGAAGCGTTTCTTTTCGATCCCCAAATAAACTTTCGTATGCTTCAGTTCATCAAGAAATGGAGTGGGTGTGCCTACACTAAGCGATTCCAAATTGTGCCGCAGATAGTCTGCAAATTCCGCGGTTACCCTTTTTGCTTCCTTAGGATTTTCATCACATAGTCCGCAAATGGCAGTCAGTGTGTTGTATAAAAAGTGAGGCTGTATCTGACTGAGCAGAATTGCAATGCGACTTTGCGTAAGCTGGTTTTCCTGCGCCTGCAAGCGCTGGCGCTGATCACGCTGTACGACCGCATAAATCCAAATCAGAGCCAGAGACGTGGAAAGAAAAATTTGCGGTCCGTCCCAAAAAAATCGCAGGACTAATGCAATAAGGGGAAAAGCACAATAGCTGGAAAGGGACAGTAGCTCTTTGCGGTTAAGTCCTTGCCGACAGTGCCAAAGGATTCCAAGACCGATGACACACGCCGTAGCCCAACCCAAATGCCCAACCCAATAGCCCCAGCTATACTGCATGGCATCATAGTTGGTCTGCATATTGGCTGCACTATGAACCCCGTTTAACAAAATAAATATTGTCCAAGTGATAATGGCAAATGCAAAAAGAAAGACCATCGGAATAGTGGCTTTACGGGGGATTGGCCCACGCTGGGATAAAAAATCCACCGTAAAGCAGAGAAAAATGGAATTTCCAAGCAACGCTAAAACAGTCGGTGCGACAGACAAAAAAATCAGCAACACATTTAAGTCGGTGCGCTGATATAAAAGCCATCGTGCGGCATCTAAAAGCAGAACTGCCATGTGACAGGCAACCATTGCTGTCAGTCGTTTTTCGAGGATGCCGGCTGATTTTTCCCAGCGAACGCCGACGAGCAGTATAAAAATGACCAGCGCTGCAAAAATTTCAAGGTATCCGTTTGCCAGTTCCATTGTAGTTACCTTTGCGGCATAGGCCGTCCTTTCTGTTGCCAAAGCACGCGAACAACGAGTTATGTTGCTCTATATGAATATTGGCAAAATTATAAATATATTTACACAGCCTATTTTACTTGATTAATAATATTTTTGCAACGCCAGCCATTATCAAAAGAACCAGAACTCAGCAAAAACCTGCTTTTTTTTAACGAAAGGAGATAAGAAGGTGTTTAACCGAAAAGGACCTTGAAGGATCACAGTAAAATGTCTGGACGGTGAAATAGATTCCGGGTAAAATGGAGTTATACGATTTACTCATAAAAAATATGTAACGAATCCGGTTTTTGTGTAACATATAGACAGGAGGTGAAAGTTTGAGAGATAAAAATACGAAAGGATGCGATTCTGCCCGGGGCTTTCAAACTGATTGAATGGGCGGTACAGGTGAATGAGATGGATAAGCAGGATATGGAACAGATATATGAAAATAATGTGAAAGCAGTATACAAATATTTGTTCTGCTTGACCCATAATGCCGACATTTCTGAGGAGCTGACCCAGGAAACTTTTTACCAGGCTACAAGGGGTATAGAGAAATTCCGGGGGGACTGTAAAGTATCGGTCTGGCTGTGCCAGATTGCAAAAAGACTCTGGTACAGGGAACTTGGAAGAAGGCAAAAGCAGCAGGTATCTGTGGATGAACTGACAGAAGAGATACCGTCGTATGAAAATATTGAAAATGATTATTTACTGAATATCGAAAAGGTAGAGCTTTTTAAACAGCTTCATCATTTTGACGAAAAGACCAAAGAAGTCATATATTTAAGGCTCACCGGGGAACTGAGTTTTGCGGAGATAGGAGATATTCTGGGGAAATCCGAAACATGGGCAAGAGTGACATTTTACAGAGGAAAACAGAAATTAGTGAAAGGAAGAAAAGAATGGGACAAAAATTAGATTGTGAAATAGTAAGAGATCTGCTGCCTAATTATATCGAGCATATGACAGGCAGGGCAACAAATGAAAGTATTGAAGAACATCTGAACGAATGTACAAATTGCAAAGAAATCTACCAGGAGATGCGCGAAGATATTCCGGTAGAGACTGCTCCGGAAGTTCAGAATTTTAAGAAATATCTGGGATGGACTCAGCTCAGGTATATAACCGGAGGGCTGGCTGTCCTTGGATTAATTGGCATTATGGTGTGTATGATCGTAAATTTTGCTATCGACAGAACCTTTAACTGGTCACTGATTGTAGCGGGAGGCGTAGCATTTGCAATGGCATGCGGTTATGTATGTATAAAATCCAAGAAATTTAAGCCGGAGAAAACACTCTTATGTATTACGGTGCTGATTATACCATTACTGATGATTATTCAATTTGCCCTGAAGGATTTTGGTGTGGAATACACAGGGAATTGGCTGTGGAAACTGGGGATACCCATTACTTGCTTGTGGCTGGTGATTGTCTGGATAGAAGATCTGGCAATTCGGATTTTTCATCTCAATATTTGGCATAGTCTGGCGCTTTTGGTCCTGCTTGCGATACCGGGGAATATATTTACCAATACCTTAGGCAATTTCTATATCCTGGCTGTTTATGGAACAAAAAATTCATCCATCGGCTCCATCGTTATCAATAGTATGTCCAGTTTGATTATGGTAATTATTTTCTGGTTTGCAGGAAACTGGCTGCGGAATAAAAAAAGAGCAGCTGGCAGAAAAGGGTAGAAAACTTTTGACAAGAAAAATCAGTTGTGGTAGTTTATTAAGATGAAACTACTTAGAATTTTACTTATGCGTTTGTGATTGGAGGAGACTATGAAAATTGGAGTTCGCGCCCATGACTATGGGAAGATGGAAATCGAAGATTTGGCGGAATTACTGCAGAAAGAGGGATATCAGGCGGCACAGCTGGCATTGCCAAAGGCATTTAAAGGAATCGAACAGTACGGTGATATAACCCTGAAGCATCTGGATAGAATACGGAAATCATTTGAAGAGCATCAGATCGAAATCCCCGTATTTGGATGTTATATGGATCTGGGAAATCCGGATGAGGAGATCCGTACAAATGCCGTGGAGACCTTAAAGATGTGTCTGGCTTACAGTAAAGAAGTGGGAGCGAAGGTGGTAGGAACGGAAACGGCATACCCGCATCTGACAAAGGAAGAAAAGCAGATCTGGTACCCTTTCATGATGGACAGTATAAAACGTGTGGTGGAAGAAGCACAGAAGCTGGATGCCAAACTGGCTATCGAACCGGTGTACTGGCATCCACTGGAAAATGTGGAAGCAGTATTGGACGTATTTAGCCAGGTACAGGACAGCGAACACCTGCGTCTGATCTTTGACGCTTCTAATCTGTTGGAATATCCGGAAGATACAAACCAGGAGCTTTACTGGAGCCAATGGCTGGATAAGATAGGCGGGTACATAGAAGTCATGCATATAAAAGATTTCTGTCTGGATGATAACCGCGGTTATGTTCCCGCCAGACTGGGGGAAGGCGTTATCGAATACGATACCATCATTCAATGGCTGAGAAATCATAAACCGGATATGTATCTTTTAAGAGAAGAGATGAATCCCAAGTCAGCCGGAGAGGATATTGCATTTATGAAGAAATTTTAATGTAAGGCAGTAAGGAAAGGCAGCAAGGAAAGGCGGTATAGCACATAATAGCTATACTGTCTTTTCTTTTTTGCTGAGTTCTTAATTCGCACTGTGCGTTCTTGAAGGCTTTTCATAGCTTTTCTATATGGCAATCAAGGGTGGAAAACACCAGATCATAAAAAGGCAGACCACCGCTTAGACAAATTTCCTCGAAAAATGGTGCAATATAGTTTGAAAAATCACAAAGGACTGCAACATAAAAGAAGAAAGACTCATCTATCTATGTTATAATTCAACTATAAGAAGTGCTGTAATAGCACGGAAAAAAATATCGAGAATTTATGCAACATTACCAAAAACAGGATAAAAAATTTGTATATATTCACGGTGAAAAAGGAGAAGAAATACATGAAAAGCATTAAGAAAACACTCGGAATTGCAGTTGCCCTGATCGGGATTGTGATTGTAGCAGTTACTTTTTTTAAAGTAGTAAGTGCAAATTCCAGCGAAAAAGTGGAGATCAGGCTGGCACACAATCAGTCAGCAGGATCTGAAATAGCAGATTCCATTGCATTGTTCTCAGACATAGTTGCAGAAGATGAGAGTCAGAATATGCAGGTTAAGATTTATCCAAGCGGTGTTCTCGGGACGGAAAAGGAAATTATCGAGATGGTAAAAGCCGGAATTCTGGACATGGCAAAAGTCAGTTCCAATACCCTGGGGCAGTTCCGGGACGAGTACTCTATATTTGCAGTGCCTTATCTATTCAACGGGCAGCAGCATTACTATGATGCCATGGAAAAAAGTGTAGAGGTGCAGAAGCTTTTTGATTCAACAAAAGAAGAGGGATACATAGCAATCGGTTATTATGCTAACGGTGCAAGAAACTTTTATCTGAAAGAAGATGTGAAGTGTGATAACCCATCTGTACTGAAAGGTAAAAAGATCCGCTCTATGCCCAGTACCACATCCATGGATATGATTGAAAAAATGGGAGGTTCTCCAGTGCCGATGGCGGCAGGAGAGACCTATACGTCACTCCAGCAGGGAATCGTGGATGGAGCGGAAAATACCGAGCTGGCACTAACGGTTGACGGACATCAGGATCTGGTGAAATCCTATACATACACAGAGCATCAGTATTCACCGGATATTTATATAATCAGTACGAAAAAATGGAACAGTATGACAGCGGAACAGCAGGAATACTTAGTGGAAAGCCTGAAACGTACCAATGATAACTTTAAAAGCCTTTATACAGGAATGATGGAAGCTGCTATACAAGAAGCAGAAGAACATGGTGTTACCGTTTACCGGGATATTGATAAAACAGCATTGATTGAAGCGGTACAGCCTATCCGGGAAGCATTCTGTGCCAAGGGAGATGCCTATAATACCCTGTATGAGGATATTCAGAAATATGCGGAATAACTGTTCTGGTTAAATAAGAAATAGAAAGGAAATTGCACTGTAATAGGCAATAGGTACCAAGATGAAAATAATAAATAAAGTTCTGGAAACGGTGATCGCTGTTCTGGTTGCGGTAATGGTAATCGGATGTTTCTGGCAGGTAATAACAAGGTTTGTGTTAGGAAATCCAAGTAAATATACGGAAGAGTTTTTAAGATATGTGTTAATCTGGGTAACGATGCTGGGAGTTCCGTATGCCTATGGGAAAGAAAAGCATTTATCCATCGGTGTTCTTACAAAGAGCTTTCAGCCTAAAAATAATATAATAACCAAAATAGGGATTGAAGTATTAATTATTGTGTTAAGTGTGTTTGTTATGATCGCCGGCGGATGGCTGGTCACAATGAATTCAGCAGGACAGATTTCTCCTGCAATGCAGATTCCAATGCAGCTGTATTATGCATGTGTGCCAATCAGCGGAGTCCTGATGATTCTGTATAGCGTAAACCGGATGATTGGTTTTGTGAAAAAATTAAAGGAGGTAAAGTAATATGGAATTACAGGCAGCGATTGTTCTGGTTATTACATTCTTTTTTCTGCTGGCGATGAGTGCGCCCGTATCTTTTAGTATTATTGCTTCCGCACTATTGACAATTATTATGTTTTTATCTCCGGGGTTTGGGATGTTCATCTCTGCACAGAAATTAGTTGGCGGAATTGATAGTTTTACCCTGCTGGCAGTGCCCTTTTTCATACTTGCAGGTCTTTTGATGAGCAGCGGCGGCATAGCCCAGAGACTGATTAATCTTGCATTGTTAGTGCTTGGCAAGGTTCCGGGCTCACTGGCGCTGACCAACATAGCGGGAAACGCAATGTTTGGTTCCATATCCGGCTCTGGTATCGCAGCAGCTACGGCGATCGGCGGGGTAATGAATCCTCTGGAGAAAAAACAGGGTTATGATGAAGGATTTTCAGCGGCAGTGAATATTGCCACCGCACCTGTAGGGCAGTTAATTCCACCCACTACGGCATTTATTGTCTTCTCAGCTGCAAGCGGAGGAACATCCGTTGCCACATTATTTATGGCTGGCTGGATACCAGGACTGCTGTGGGCAGGACTCTGCATGATCGTAGCATTTTTCTATGGGAAGAAACACGGATATATTATTAAAAGAGAGAAACTGACAGGATCGGTTATTTTGAAAACGATCTGGGATGCCATTCCAAGTTTACTGCTGGTGGTAATCATTATCGGAGGAATTCTCTCCGGGTACTTTACACCAACAGAAGCATCCGGTATAGCCGTGGTATATGCGTTTTTACTATCGGTGTTCGTGTATAAGAGCATTAAATTAAAAGAGATACCGGCGATTCTGGTTGATACGGGAGTCATGACAGCTGTAGTTATGCTGATCATTGGAGCATCTTCCATATTATCTTTTGTACTTTCCTTTACCGGTCTGCCTCAGGCAATCAGTAACCTGCTCCTTGGCATTTCCGACAACAAGATCGTGATCCTGCTGATTATCAACCTGATTTTGCTTATTGTAGGAACATTCATGGACATGGCTCCGGCACTGTTGATTTTCACACCGATCTTCCTGCCAATAGCAACAAATCTGGGGATGGATCCGATTCAGTTTGGTGTCATGATCGTTATGAACTTATCCATCGGAACCGTAACACCTCCGGTAGGCAGTGTATTGTTCGTAGGATGTAGTGTGGCAAAGCTTCAGGTAGAAGATGTCATGAAAAAGCTCCTGCCATTTTTCGGTGCGATTTTAATCGCGTTGCTCTTCGTCACATTTATCCCGGCACTGAGTACCTGGCTGCCGTCAGTTCTTGGACTTATGGGTTAGTAGGTTTATTGGTATGGGTCACCGTATTTAAAGTTTTGCGGTATTTCAGAGGAGAAATAGTCATGTAAGTCTTAAACATTTTTTCAAAATAGGTAATGCTTTCATAACCAAGGACATGGGCGATGGATGAAATGCTCATGTCCGTTTCCTCTAAGCAGCGTTTTGCTTTTTTGATGCGGTGGATATTGATATATTCACTGATGGTATAGCCGGTTACTTCTTTAAATACCCTGCAGATATAATACTTGCTCAGGTAAAAATGGCTGGACAGACCCTCCAGGGAAATGTTTTCCTGACAGTGTTCAGAGAGATAATCTGCAACGGCATAAGCAGTCCGGTATTTACTTTCGCTGCCAAACTGCGGTGTCTCCTGATTGTGATGAGAGATGTCCCGCACCAGTTTGAGAAAATAGGAGAGAATCTCCAGTTCAATTGCATATTTATAATTCCGGTGCTTTTGATTGAATTCAGCCTGCAGATGTTCGTACATTTGCATAAACAGATACTGCTGCTCCTGATTTAAATGATAGACCCCATAGTTATCCTGAAAGAAGCGGACTAAACCCAGAGCTGGAAATTTTTCACCCAGTTCCTGCATCTTATCCTTGCCAATGTAGAGGATAATCCGGTTGTGGCCCCGATCTTCATCAGAGACTGATTTTGTCATATGTATGAGGTTGGTATCTACCAGAATAAGATCACCTTTGGATGCCAGATAATTCCGGTTATGAAAGAAAAAGAGGCGTTCTCCTTCTAAGATATAAAAGATTTCGTACTCATTGTGAAAATGTTTGACCCGCATGTCAAATTTACCGTTTCGCACCATGTGCTCCAGGGAGATCCCTTCCATTTCAGCATAATAGATTACTTTTTCCATGGATTACCACCTTTTCTTTGGAATTATAACACTGCACCGTACAGCAGAGTTTTACCGGAGCGTGTCAGAAAGCAAATTTCAAGCACGCTCCGGCACCTGTCCGCATGACAGACAGTATGATATTTTAGTACATTATATAATAAACAACTTAAAAAAGCCAGTGCTCCCCGGCGTAAATATTTGGATATAGAGTGCCTGATATCTGCGTCAGGTGTGCGTCTGTGACGTTTTAGACCCTGTTTGAAATATATGGAGGATTAGAATGAAAAATATAAATGAAAAAGAACTGAGAGAGAAGTTAGATCTTGTAATCGATAAGCTATTGAACCTGGGCGGTCCGGAAAACGAGAAGGAACTGGAAGAAAACGGAGGGGAATCTATTGGTTTTTTTAAGAGAGATTTCGGTATCCGGGAATGGGACTGGCCTCAGGGAGTAGGTCTGTATGGTCTGTTAAAAATAATGAAGACAGAAAAAAATGAAAAATACCAGAAGTTTTTATATGACTGGTTTGAGGAAAATTTAGCGCAGGGGATGCCTTCAAAAAACATCAATACCACTACACCGCTGCTTACGCTGGTAGAGTTAAATGAGCAGTATCATCATCCGGAATTCGAAGATCTCTGCCTGAAATGGGCGGACTGGCTGATGAACTGCCTTCCCCGGACTAAGGAAGGTGGGTTCCAGCATGTTACCAGTGCCAACGGAGATCGCCTGGGAGTGCGCTTAAATGAAAATGAAATGTGGATTGATACCATTTTTATGACCGTTTTATTTTTGAATAAAATGGGTCAGAAATACAAAAAACAGGAGTGGATTGATGAATCCATTCATCAGGTTCTCATGCACATCAAGTATCTCTGTGACAAAGATACGGGACTGTTCTACCACGGCTGGACCTTTAATGAGCAGAATAACTTTGGGGGCATCTTCTGGTGCCGGGGCAACAGCTGGTTCACCCTGGGCATTTTAGATTATATCGACATGTTTAAAGGTACCATGAATGCCGGATTAAAACAGTTTGTGATCGATGCATATAAAGCACAGGTACATAAGTTAAAAGAGCTGCAGAGTAAAAGCGGATTGTGGCATACCGTGCTTCTAGATCCATCCAGCTATGAGGAGGTGTCCGGTTCGGCGGCTATCTCAGCAGGTATCTTAAAAGGAATCCGCTATGGTATTCTGGATGACTCCTATCTGGAATGTGCCCAGCGGGCAGTGAAAGGAATTCTGAAAAATATAGACCAGGATGGAACCGTACTGAATGTATCCGGCGGAACCGGAATGGGTTATGATGCAGATCATTATAAAAATATATTAATTGCACCAATGGCGTATGGGCAGTCTCTGACCATACTGGCTTTGGCGGAAGCGTTACTGCATTTGTCATAGGAGGCAGCATAGACATATTAATCATTGTGAGATTGGACCATCCGGCGGGAAACAGAAGCCGGATCGTCCAATCTCATTTTTTATGTTCCTGACGTCATTTAGATGAATATAATAAAATACATCTTCTTTTTTGCATGGGGCGTGCAGATGACAGGAATGAATTTTCAAACACGCTCTAGAGCTTACGCACAGCTGCCAGAAAGCAATTTTCAAACTCGCTCCAGGGTCAGAATATATGTCCGATTTAATGTAAATTTAATGCAGGAAAGAAGATACTGCAACTCATTTTAATATGGGCTATGCTATGATGTAGGAAATTTAACTTTGATGCTTGTAAGCAAATCAGATAGTTTTAAATAAAATGTATGAAAGAGGTAAAAAATATGAAGCGTACAATTTTTACAGGTGCAGGAGTTGCTTTGGTTACTCCCTTTAAGGAAGACGGAAGTGTTTACTTTGAAAAGTTGGAAGAGCTGATCGATTTTCAGTTAAAAAACAATACCGATGCAATTGTAGCCGTGGGAACGACAGGTGAAGCATCTACGCTCAGCAATAAAGAACACTATGATGTGATCCGGTTTATTGTGGAGTGTACAGGGCATCGGGTTCCGGTCATCGCTGGGGCAGGTTCCAATTGTACACAACATGCAGTTGAACTTTCCAGACAGGCTGAAAAAGCAGGTGCAGATGCATTGCTTCAGGTCACGCCTTATTATAATAAAACTTCCCAGCAGGGGCTCATTTATCATTTTAACGCGGTAGCGGATGCAACGGATTTGCCGATTATTCTTTACAATATTCCATCCAGAACAGGGTTAAACATCCAGCCGGAGACCTATCTTCGTTTATGTGAAAATGAAAAAATTGCAGCTGTTAAGGAAGCAAGCGGTAATTTCTCCCAGATTGCTAAAATTTCTTCCCTCTGTAAGGACAGACTGGATATCTACTCAGGCAATGACGACCAGATCACATCAGCACTGGCACTTGGTGCAAAGGGGGTAATATCCGTTTTAGCGAATATTTTACCCAAGGCAGCACATGATATCTGTGAAAGCTTTTTTAACCATGATCCGGAAACAAGCGATGAATTACAAATCGAGTATCTGGAGCTGATCGAAGCGCTGTTTTATGACGTAAATCCCATTCCGGTAAAGCAGGCGCTGAATTACATGGGCTGGAATGTAGGGGGCTGCCGCCTTCCGCTCTGTGAAATGGAACCCGTGATGGCTGAAAAGCTGTTAAAAGTCATGAAAAAGTATAAATTAGTTGCAAAAGATCCCGGCAGCGTTTATTATAAAAGAGCATCCATCTTGCATGAGAACAGGAGGCAGACATTATGATTATCCACGAACTTGGAAGAGAAAATGACAGAGTCATTGTGATTCTTCATGACGAAGAACATACGGACTGGGATAACAGTGATATTCTGAAAAAATGTGCGGGATCTTATCATCTTGTAATGCTGTCCTTAGGCGAGAATGAAAGTGAAGATGTTTTATTTCAGTATCTGAACGATTATTATCACAATCATGTCTATGCCATCTGCGCTTTTCAAAATGAATGGCGGATATTTACGATTTTGATGAACCATAAAGAGGTGGTTTATGATAAGATGGTTGTAGAAGGTAAATCGGTTAGTTCCGGTAAAATGATTGAAAAGTACATCTGCGAGATGTAAAAAGTGATGGAGGTGTCCAATATGAAAATGGTATTTGCAATTGTCCATGACGAGGACGGAGGATTTGTAGTTGACAAACTGAATAAGAGCAATTTTATGGTAACGAAACTTGCCACTACCGGAGGATTTCTGCGACGGGGGAATACCACGCTGCTGATTGGAACGGAAGATGAAAAGGTGGAGCAGGTTATTGATATTATTAAAGAAGAGTGCTCAACCAGAAAGCAAGTAAACGTGAACACCCCCTATGTATCAGGCGGCGTACAATCTATCAGCTATGCCACAGTACCAATGACCGTTGAGTTTGGCGGTGCGACCATATTCGTAGTCGATGTAGAACAGCATGTGAAAATTTAAATCATATATTGAGACTTTCAAACACCCTCGGAAGCGTGTCTTAAATTTGCTGCGGCAAAGATTTTTAAGACACGCTTCCGCTTGTTATGAGCACAAAGATTTGTTATAATGGGCAGACAGGCAAAAAGCCGGTATAACAAATGAAATCATAGCAGACAGTCAGGAGGGATTTTTTATGGATATGATCATGAAAAATGAATTGGATCCGGTATTTGAAACACTTGGATTATTATTCAGCTGTTACCAGGGAGAAGAAATGCGGGTTGAGACAATAAAGGGTTTGAATGAGCTGGGTATTGATGGTGAGTTATTCTATCAGAAGCATTTTAAAATCCTGGAACGTTATGAAAAATATTTTAAAGACCATTACAAAAAAACAGAAAATGAAGCGTTCTTTTTTAAGGATAAGGATCAGGACTGGATCATTATTCTGATTGCATCCGTTATAGAAAACAAGCACTGGCTTCAAGGGCTGGACGGGGTAACCGATGAAGAAATCAGGGATACTTTGATGTCCATTATTGTCAATGAAGGGGATGATTCCGAAGAACTGTCCAGACAGAAAATACCAAGTATTACAAATGAACTGGAAATTATTGAGTTTTTAGAACCTTTGGAAATGGAAGAGGGAAGAAAATGGCATTTGCTGAAATTTCTCCACCGGCCCAGATACTGGATGGAATATCTCATGGAGGCAATCCGCAAAAATATCCCTGTGTATGAGAAAGCACTTGCATCAGTAGAGAAACCTTTTCAGGCGCTCATGGAACGATATGCTGCCCACAAAGATGACAGATTTGACCGGCTGATTCATAACTTCGCATCCCAGGCAGTCGTTTATCCTACCCTGGCAGAGCCGGCGATTCAGCTGGTCTTATATTCCCATGGCTACCAGGGATTGTTTTTAGAACTGCTGCCCAGAAGAGGGAAGAGTACGGATGCTGCAAAGGATGCTGTTATCATGAAACTGAAGGCATTGAGCGACAGAAGCAAACTGGATATTCTGTGCATTTTAAAGGAATCCAAGAAATACAATTTGGAACTGGCGGGAACCATGAAATTATCAGCGTCTACCATGTCCCATCATATGAATGTACTGTTTTCCTGCGGACTGGTGAATATTGAGAAAAGGAATGGGAAGGTATACTACTGTCTGGAAGAAGAGGCGGTATTGGAGCTGATCGGTGATCTGAAGCAGCTGTTATTATGAGTGATTATTATTATGAGCCGGTGGGAAATAAATGAATCATCGGTCATATAATAAGTGAGGTGGAAAAGAACAGGAATCTGAAATCTGCAGATAAATAGCAGTTTTAGATTCCCGTTCTTTTTTTATTTTTGCTGCGTTACTCACATTAATTGTGCAACAGAGAGTATTTGCACAGGGAAATTACGGCAAATGCATTAGGATTTCTGGGATTTATCTGATCCTTATATAATTTCGAATTTTGATGCAGCTCACAAATATCAGATAAATACCAGACAAATATAAGATAAAATATCAGATAAAAATTTAGACAAACGATAATGTTTGATGATTATAGAATATAGTTGACAAAAATAAAATATTAATATATTCTGTATTCAACGAATGTATTAGATGAATATAAAATACTTAATCCAATACATTACAATAAATAGAAAAGAGAGGTATCTGATTTGAATGAAAGTTTAAAGGAAAACAAGTGGATTCTGGCTTTAGTAATCGGGATCGGTGCACTGAGTTCTGTGGCCTCGGCATTTATATCCATTATTTTACAAAGAATTGTGGATGCAGCGATTGGGCAGGATGTAAATTATTTCTGGCGCCTTTTTACATTTACCATGATTTTTCTCCTGGTTTTAGGAGGATTGGGATTTTTGGAAGCCTACTGCGGAAAAGTACTGATACGGAATGTGACGAAGAGTCTTAGAAAAAAGACGTTTCAGGGATTGCTGAGCCGGAAGCCGGAGGAATTTTATAAGGTAAATACAGCCGATTATCTGTCGGCAATTGTCAATGATGTAAAGCTTGTGGAAGAAAATTATTTAGTACCGATTCAGCTTTCGGCAAAAATGGTTGTACTGTTTGTGGCAACTCTGGGCATTTTGTTTTATTTAAGCTGGCTAGTGACAGTTATCCTGATCTTCTTTATGCTCCTGATGTTTTTAATACCTGCATTTTTTGGCAAAGCACTCCAGGCGAGACAGAACCGATTTTCAGAGAAGATTGCAGAATTTACATCAAAATGTAAGGATTATTTGTCCGGTTATGAGGTGATACGGGGATTTGCTATTGAAAGGTATATCCGCAAAGAATTTCAAAATGAGAACAGGGATACAGCAAAGACCAAGTTCCAGGCTGACCGGCTTCTGGCGGTTAATGAGAGTTTTGCCAATATTCTGTCAGCACTTTCCACGGTAATCATTGTTTTTGTGGCTGCCTATTTTGTGTTGACAGGAAGGTCCACGGTAGGAACCCTATTGGCACTTGTCCAGCTCAGCGGAACCTTTATAACCCCTGTAATGGTCATTATGCAGAATTTACCGAAAATTACCGGGATGAAACCGGTACTGGAACGCCTCTCCCGGCTTAGCCAGGAGCAGGATATACAGAATGAGAAGGAGGGGACTCCGGGAACCGTTTGCAAAGAGACGGCTTTTGAATCTTCGTTTGAAAAGCTGTTAAATATAGAAAAAGTCTGTTTTTCCTACCAGGATGAAAGAAATATCCTCAGTGGAGTGGATCTACAGATTAAACCCAGCAAAAAATATGCCATTATCGGGGAAAGCGGAAGCGGTAAATCCACCCTGGTAAAATTGCTGACCGGATATTCCGGCAGATATTCCGGCAGTATCCGGTACGACGGGCGTGAAATCAGGGATATGAATGGGAAAGATTTAAGCAGTATCGTATCTATGATTCATCAAAATGTATACCTGTTTGATACGGATATTTACCAGAATATCTGTCTGGACAAGAAATATTCCGGTGAAGAACTTCAGGATGCAATAGACAGAAGCGGGATCAGTTTGTTTTTGGACCAGATGGAAAAAGGGCTGAAGACGCCGGTTGGAGAAAATGGGATACATCTGTCCGGAGGGCAGCGCCAGAGAGTGGCGGTAGCAAGAGCACTGATCCGCAGAACACCGCTGCTCATACTGGATGAAGGAACTTCAGCGGTAGATATGCAGACGGCATATGATATGGAAAACCGCCTTCTGGCGCAGGAAAAACTGGCGCTGGTTACCATTACCCATAATCTGAAGGCAGAACTGCTGAGCCAGTATGACCAGGTTATTTTCATGAAAAACGGAGAGATCGTAGAAAAAGGGACTTACAGTCAGTTATCGGAAAAGCAGGGAGCATTTTTTGATTTTATGAATTTACAGGGCAAAGCATAAGTTTAATTTTATAAAAGTACTTTATTTTCTTGCTGGAATCGTTTAAACTAAAGGCACAGGAAATGATTTTATCTGCATATATGAAGAAGCGTTTGACAAGCTGCGGGAAAAGCAGGCAAAGGAGCAGAAGACATGAGAAAAAAAGTACTTTTATTAGTTTTGATATGCGGTATATTAGGATTAAATGCAGGATGTCAAAAAGATGGCAAAGCAGATCCGGCAAATGGCACAGGAAGCAGTACTTCTGAAATTATGAAAGTGACGGAAAACGGCAGCGGAGCAGAGGCGGAATCAGACGGTGATGCACAGCAGTCAGAAGGCGTGAAACTATATATATCAACGGGGAACGGTAAATTTCAGAGCTACGCTTATTCAGGAGCCGAGGAAGCCACGCCTGACAGTTTGGTAAAAGAGATGGAAATCCTCACCGGATGGAATATATCTCTGGCTGATGAGATCACTACGGGGAAAGGTGGAATGACCGTGTGTATTACCGGGCAGAGCGCTGTTTTTATGGGTCCGCCGGCTGCCCAGAAAGAAGATTTTCATGTTTACGATGCGCAAAGTATGGTTTATGCAGTACTGGACAGTATCCAGAAAACACTTCAGACTTACGCAAGCCCCAAAAACCCGGACAGTGTAGATATTTATTATAGTATGGAAGGGAACGTGCCCATCCGTATAGATAATCTGGATATTACAATTCCAATGGATCAGCCTTATACCCATGAAATGCTGGTGAAGCTGTTTCAGCAGGCAGACGCTCCAACCGGCACCGGTTCCACAGAAACAAATGGAAAAGTACAGGGATCCAGGACCTATGGACAGACAGACGCAGAAAGCACCGCGGACCAGCAGAGCTATTATTTACAGACAGAGGCTCAGGGCGGTCAAATATACCAGCAGCCGGAGGCGGCAGACGGACAGGAGAGCTACCAGCAGCCAGGGGCAGCGGATGGAGGAGCGAATGAGCAGCCTGGATCACCGGGTCAGGAAGGTGAGAACCAGCAGCCCGGAACAACGGATGGGGGAGCATATGAACAGCCAGAGTCGCCGGATGGAGGCGCGTATGGGCAGCCCGGAGCATCGGAAGATGGAACGATTGAACAGCCAGAGGCAGCAGATGGCGTGATGAACGGACCGGAAGCTTACCAGCAGCAGGATGTTACAGGATCGGGGGATATGGGAAACTAGAGCATAAACGAATGATTGAATAACACAGAGGATAAAATACAATTATTATCTTTTATCAGAGATACAGTGCATAAGCTGTATCTTTTTTTTGTGTAAAAATATGTAACAAAATCCGTTGCCGAAACTCCTATAAGTAAGCATCTGCTTGTGCACAAAAATTATCCTGGAAACGATAATTTTTATTTAGGCAATTAACTTGACAACTATATTCTACTGGAGTAGAATGTAAGAAAAATATTCTATTGCAATAGAATGGAAACGAGAAGGAGATAATTTATGTTGAAAAAAGGAAAGACGAAGGCAATAATGTATTGGGCATGTTTGTGCATTATTTCAATATCTATGTGTGGGTGTTCTGCAAAAGACCATGATGAATCAGAATCCAATGAGGGTACTGCAAAGGGCAGATATTTAGAAGCGGAACTGAAGCTGCCGGAAGGTGCGGATGTGATTCAGGATGTTTGCCGGATGGCAGACGGCAGTATTAGAATGGCAGCAGGTGACAGTGATGATAAAGGAGGAATCTGGGAAACCAAAGACGGCGGAAAGACCTGGGATAAGAAACTGGATTATCCAAAGGAGATTACCGATGTCACAGACTTTTCCCTTGAAAGTGTACTACTTTCGGACAAGGGAGAAATTCTGCTGGAAGTGGGAGATTATTCTCAGGCCACCGGAGAAAATTATAAAGAAGGAATGATTAAGCTTCAGTTATGGAAAATGGATGAAAAAGGTGTGGCAAAACAGCTGGAGGTTACCGATACTTCCAACGAGCCTTTTAACCGTTTTTTCGATGAGTGGAAGTTTACCGATGAGGGTCATGTGGTCGGGAGGGATACTCAGGGGAAAATATATCAGTTAGACCCGGAAGCCGGAAAAATTGTGCGCACATATGAAGGGGAAGATCTAAGATATGAATCATTTGGAATCTTGGACAATATTCTGATTGCGGTTGCGTCCGGTGATATGACTATGTATGACCTTTCTACAGGTAAGATCTTAGAGACGGATACCGTTTTAAAAAAACAGCTGATCAGTCAGCCAGCCGATTCCAAGAGCAATACCCTGTCGGTATCTTCCATATTCCAGAAAGGAATGGAGAAAGATTCGCTATTTTTCTGTAATGAACAGGGATTGTTCCGTCACGTGCTGAATGGAAATATATCGGAACAGCTGATTAACGGGGAATTAACTTCGTTATCCAATCCTGCACTGTATATCCAGCATCTCACCATTATGGATGATGACAGCTTTCTCGTAACCTGCATGGATGATGGTTTCCGCTATAAGATCTTAAAGTATACCTATGCTGCTGACGTACCATCCCAGCCGGAAATAAAAGTGAAAGCATATGCGCTTTATGACAGCGCTGCATTGCGTCAGGCCATTGTACTATATCAAAATGAAAATCCGGATCAATATATCGATTTGGAGATTGGAATGCAAGGAGGGGAAACGGCTGTCGTTTCCGATACGCTGAAAAAACTGAATACGGAAATTATGGCTGGACAGGGACCGGATTTACTGGTGCTGGACGGACTTCCGGTCAGATCCTATATTGAAAAAGGAATATTGGAAGACTTAAGCCAGATGATAGAGAAGGTTTCCACAACTGACGGAATGTTAAATAACGTTGTAAATACATTTTCAGAAGGAGGAAGAACGTATGCAGTACCTTCCAGATTTTCCGTACCTGTAATACAGACAGGGGAAGAAGAAGCTGTAAAAGCAGTGGATTTAAAATCCCTGGCGGCTCTGGCAGAAACGCTGAAAAAGGGAGGAAAGAGTAAACGAGTGTTGGAAGATATGCCGTCCATAGCCTTAGGTAGCATTTTATATGACGTATCCTCCAAATCCTGGATCAATAAAGACGGCACAATGGATGAAACAAAATTGAATGAATTTTATCGCTTGCTAAAGAGCATTTATGAGTCAGACAGCCATAGCGCAGATACAGAATCAAAATCCGGCAATGACAGTTTTATAAGCCTCGTTGGGATAGACAGTGGAGTTTTAGGTTTTTCCGAAAAAATAAATGGGATGAACATTGGAAATATTTCTTCGGTTACTCAACTCGCGGGAGTGATTTCCGCTAATAAAAAGACAGGTAATGGATTCTATAAACCGTTAAATGGACAGAGCGAAGGCGTATTTGTGCCACGGGGAATGATTGGAGTCAGCAGCAAAGGGACTAGGAAAGAAGAAGCAAAGAAGCTGGCAGAGTTTTTATTATCAAAAGAAGCCCAGAGCGGCGGAATGGAAGAAGGAATTCCCGTGAATAAAGCTGCCTATGACAATATTATAAAAAGTACAAAACCGGGAGACATTGTACTTACCATGGGTGGGCAGTTTGAAGGAGATGCCAAACTTTACCTTTTGGACTGCAAATGGCTGGAGAAAAAAGAGGCAGAAGAGTTCTGGATATATGCAGAGAACCTGTCCACAGCTTCTGAAACAGACAGCATTTTAAAAGAAGCAGTGCTGGAGGCTGTTCCGGAATTGGTTCAGGGCTCCGTTTCTGAGGACCAGGCGGTTAAGGCCGTTATGAAAAAAGTAAATCTATATTTAGCAGAGTAAATGCAATGAAAATGGCTGCTGATATAACTCCCGGAGCCAGCTCAGCAGTCATTAAGCCCAATAATTTATATAAAGTTAACTGGTATTTTTGAAATGAATATAGTATAATCCCCTATGAAGGCGAAAAGATTAGGAGATTGTACATGTTTGGCTATGTTACCATATATAAACCGGAGTTAAAAGTAAAAGATTATTATAAATATAAAGCATATTATTGTGGTTTATGCAGAACCCTAAAAGAGAACTTCGGATTTCGCGGCCAAATGACCCTGACCTATGATATGACTTTTGTGACCATTCTGCTTACTTCTCTGTACGAACATAAAATGAAGAACAGCAAACATCACTGTGCGGTACATCCGGTTAAAAAAATGGACATGCTGCAAAATGATATTACAGAATATACAGCAGAGATGAATGTAATTCTATCTTACTATCATTTTATTGATGACTGGGAAGATGAAAAGAGTATGGCGGGGCTTGCAGGCAGTAAGCTGCTTGGTAAAAGTGTAAAAAGCATTATAGAGAAATATCCGGATAAATGCAAAACCATACAGCGCTGTTTAAAAAAACTGCAGGAGTATGAAAAAAAGCAGATTACGGATATCGATGCCGTAGCGGGAACCTTTGGTGAATTAATGGGCGAGCTGCTGGTTTACCAAAAAGACCAGTGGGAAGAACGACTCCGTAAAATGGGCTTTTTCCTTGGCAAGTTCATATATATTATGGATGCCTATGAAGATGTAAAGAAAGATATTGTAAAAGGTAATTATAATCCTCTGATTCCGTTACAGGGAAAAGAGAATTATGAAGCAGTCTGTGAGCAGATGCTGAATATGATGATGGGAGAGTGCAGCAGGGAATTTGAATTACTGCCCTGCCTTTGGGATGTGGACATCCTGAAGAATATACTCTACGTCGGAGTATGGACAAAGTATGACAAGATACAAAAAGAAATGAAAGAAGGAAAGGAACAGAAAGATGGTAAGTGATCCATATAGCGTACTGGGGATATCCCCCAATGCGACCAATGATGAAGTTAAGAGAGCATACAGAGATTTGAGCAGGAAATATCACCCGGATTCTTATAACAACAATCCCCTGGCAGGGCTGGCAGAAGAAAAGTTTAAGGAAGTACAGGAAGCCTATGACCAGATTATGAAAGAACGGGAAGGCGGCTACAGTTCCGGAAGCGGAAGCAATGCGTCCGGCGGCTACCAGAGCAGCCAGGATGATTCCAATGAGATGAAATCGGTAACGAATTATATAAATTCGGGATATTATCAGGATGCCCTGAATATGTTATCAAGAATGCAGAATCGTACAGCAAGGTGGTATTATTACAGTGCAGTGGCGAATTCCGGGATTGGCAACAATGTGCAGGCGATGAACCAGGCACAGCAGGCATGCAATATGGAACCGGGTAACCAGGAATACCGCAATCTGGTGAATCAACTGCAATGGAACGGACAGCGTTACCAGTCTAACAGCTATGGGAACGGACGGTCTGCAGGAGGATGTACCACCGGAAACTGCTGCTGTGATCTTTGGTGTGCGGATTCACTTTGCGAATGTATGGGAGGAGATCTTTGTTCATGCATGTAAGTGGCAAAAAAATGGCATTTTCAGGCCTGATGCTGGCGCTTACGGTTGTACTTATGGTGCTGAGCGGTGTATTTCAGTTTAACACGCTTTTTTTACTGGGTGCGGCTTCCTTTTTTGTTGGGATCATGATCCGGGAATTCGGAATTAAGCTGGGCGCCGGCTTTTACATAGGAGCAGTTATTCTGGGACTTCTGATAGCACCGGATAAGCTGCATTGCCTTACATTTGCCATTATGGGACTCTATGTACTGGCAATTGAATTGGTATGGCTGAAACTTGGAAAAGTATGTCCAAATGCGAAGGGGCGTAAGATATTCTGGATTTTAAAGTATCTTATTTTTAATGTACTATTCTTACCGATGCTGTTCCTGTTTCCAAAGCTGCTGTTTGCAGGTGAGATATCAGGATGGATTCTCCTTGCGGCTGCAGCACTGGGACAGATTATACTGTTCATTTATGATAAGGCATACAATTATTTTCAGGCAAGGGTATGGGGAAAATACCGCAAACAATTAGGATTTTAAAAGTAAAAAGCTCATATGGCTGTACGTCATTGTGAACTGCCTTCCATCAGTTATACTTTTAGTCTGACTTTTGGAAGCAATTCATTCTGCATAAGCTATATGGGCTTTTTCTGTTCTAATGTTTCTTTTTTTTGTGCGGGCTTATTACCATATCCTGAAATTCGAAACATTCTTTGGCTACTACTTTATTTAATACCAGCAGGCAGATCAGATTGGGAATTGCCATAAGTCCGTTCATTGTATCTGAAAAATCCCATACAACCTGTAAAGTAGTGGTAGCACCAAGAAAAATAATCAGGCAGAAGATGACCCGATAAAGATAGGTGATCTTCGGCGATTTAACCAGATACTCCAAAGATTTTTCACCATAGTATTCCCAGCCTAAAATGGTGGAGAAGGCAAATAATGTAATGCCAATGGTGACAAGCCATCCTCCTGCGCCTCCCAGGGCAGTGGAGAATGCCTGGATAGTCAGGTTAACGCCGGTAATGACTTTCCCGTCGGCACCCAGTGTACCCAGAACGCCGGAGGAGGCGATTGCAAGCCCGGTAATGGAGCAGACAACCAATGTGTCAAAGAAGGTTCCTGTCATGTTAATATAGCCCTGTCTGGACGGATGGTCCGTTTTGGCGGCAGCAGCGGCGATGGGAGCTGATCCCAGACCTGCTTCATTGGAGAAAACCCCTCTGGCAACGCCCCAGCGCATTGCAGAAAGCATGCTGGCAATAATGGTGCCCCCTACGCCCCCGGCAATTGCATTTGGAGAAAATGCCATCTGAATAATCATAGAAAACCCGGCAGGAAGATTTCGAATATTAAGGATAATGACAATTAACCCGCAGACAAAATACAAGACAGCCATAAAAGGTACAACCAAAGCACATACTTTGCCAATACTTTTGATTCCGCCCACAAGTACGATCAGAGCCAGTATCATAATAACTGCACCCGTTACAGAAAGAGGAATGCCAAAGGTATCGTGCAGGGCAAGAGAGATGGAATTCGCCTGGGTCATATTGCCGATTCCAAAAGAAGCCACAACTGCAAAAACAGAAAATAGTGCGGCAAGGACAGAACCGATCCATTTAATCCGGAATCCATTTTTCATAGCATACATGGGACCCCCTGCCATCTCACCAAATACGTTTGTTTCCCGGTATTTTACTGCCAGAACGCTTTCTGCATACTTGGTAGAAAGACCAAACAGAGCACTGATCCACATCCAGACCAGAGCCCCGGGACCACCAATAACCATTGCCGTTGCAACGCCAACGATGTTTCCTGTTCCAATGGTAGCGGCGAGAGCCGTCATCAGAGACTGGAACGGAGATATATCGCCGCTGTTGGAATCCATATCCGGACTGGCTTTTTGAAAAACGGACCGGAGAGCGTAACCCAGGTTACGCCAGGGAAGAAATTTGAGGCGGATTGTCATGAATACGCCGGTTCCTACCAGCAGTACCAGCATGACGGGCCCCCAGACAAAACTGTTAACATCGGATAAGATCGTTGAGAAATTCATTTGCTTTCCTCCTGATAATTATTTCCGTGGGCAAAGAGCCAAACGGACGCGCCTGCGTTTATCCGGCATTTGCCACGAGGTTCAAATATACGCCGCCTGCGGCAGGTTATTTGACTTAACAAGTTAATACGGTGGCGTGTAATTACATAATTATAGCATGAATAAGGGAAGCGGACAAGAAGTGATTCGCCGTAATGCGCCGGTAAATATGCAGTATTCAAGCTGAAAATACGCTGGTAAGAAGCTTCTAAGAAGCTGGAAAACAATGTGCAGACAGGCTGTAAATAAGCTGCAAATATACCTTGCATCATTGAAGATTACATATTATAATTTATTCGTACAGGCAGGAGATAGAACTGTCTGTAACATAACCTGCCGGCATTTCATTGGCAGGGATTATTATACATGAAAGGAATTAAAAACTATGGCACAGAATCCAGTTGTAACCATTACTATGGAAAATGGCGATGTTATGAAAGCAGAATTATATCCGGAGATTGCACCAAACAGTGTAAACAATTTTATCAGCCTTGTAAAAAAAGGTTTTTATGATGGAATTATTTTTCACCGTGTAATCAACGGATTTATGATCCAGGGCGGATGTCCTAACGGAAATGGTATGGGAGGTCCGGGATATAGTATTAAAGGCGAGTTCTCACAGAATGGTTTTGCGAACCAGTTTAAGCATACACCAGGTGTTCTTTCCATGGCAAGAGCAATGGACCCCAACTCTGCAGGATCCCAGTTCTTCATTATGCACAAAAATTCACCTCATTTAGATGGTTCTTATGCAGCTTTTGGTAAAATTACAGAAGGCATGGACATTGTAAATAAGATTGCAGAAACAGATACCGATTACAGTGACCGTCCATTAGACGAACAGAAGATCAAATCAATGACAGTTGAAACATTTGGAACAGATTATCCGGAACCGGAGAAATGCTAATTTTTTAACAAACTAAATAAAATTCTATATAAATATTCCTCAGAGTTTGGTATTTTATTAACGAAATATACCGCCAGACCTGGGGAATATTTTTTTGCTTTTTGGAAATACTAGGTTAATTTACATAAATTTTATAATTAGGGGTGCTGTCCTTCTGAAATGTGATTTTTTGTGAGAAAATCTGTATTTATAGCGAATTTAAGCAGGTTATAATGTGGAATCTTACGGGTATTCAGATGGTAAAAAAATCTTTGAACTTTTTTGAAAAAAAGGATTGACAAAATTTTAACGGTATAGTATGATGACCTTGTTAAAAAATTGTCAATAAATGAACCAAAACAAATTATAAATTCACCTATTCAAGGAGGAACAGACATGGCTAAGAAAGAAACCACGGTTAATGTAGTACCTGCAGTGATTGACAGTGTTGAAGCATTGAATGCGAAACTGGCTGCTATGCGCGAAGCGCAGAAGGTATTTGCTACTTTCACACAGGAACAGGTAGATAAGATCTTTTTTGAAGCTGCTATGGCAGCTAATATGCAGCGTATTCCGCTGGCAAAACAGGCAGTTGCTGAAACAGGTATGGGTATTGTAGAAGATAAGGTTATCAAAAACCATTATGCTGCTGAGTATATCTACAATGCATACAGAAGTACAAAGACCTGTGGCGTGATTGAAGAGGATTCCGCATTTGGTATCAAAAAAATTGCAGAGCCGTTAGGATTAATCGCAGCGGTTATTCCCACAACGAACCCGACTTCAACAGCGATCTTCAAGACTTTAATATCTCTGAAGACCAGAAATGCCATCATCATCAGCCCACATCCTCGTGCAAAAGACTGTACCATTGCAGCAGCTAAGATCGTTTTAGATGCAGCAGTAAAAGCAGGCGCACCGGAAGGCATCATCGGATGGATTGACGTTCCTTCCCTTGAGTTAACAAATGAAGTTATGAAAGCAGCAGACTGCATACTTGCAACCGGTGGTCCTGGTATGGTTAAAGCCGCATACTCTTCAGGAAAACCTGCTTTAGGTGTAGGTGCTGGTAATACCCCTGTTGTAATCGATGATACAGCAGATGTAAAACTTGCAGTAAACTCCATCATCCATTCCAAAACATTTGATAATGGTATGATCTGTGCTTCTGAGCAGTCTGTAACAGCAGTAGGAAGCATTTATGACGCAGTAAAGAAAGAATTCGCAGACCGCGGATGCTATTTCTTAAAAGGCGAAGAACTGGATAAGGTTCGTAAAACAATCATCATCAACGGCGCATTAAACGCTAAGATCGTTGGACAGTCCGCTTATACAATTGCAAAACTTGCAGGTGTAGAAGTTCCGGAAGCAACTAAGATCCTGATCGGTGAAGTAGAATCTGTAGACATCAGCGAAGAATTCGCACACGAGAAATTGTCTCCGGTACTGGCATTATATAAAGCAAAAGACTTCGATGAAGCTCTTGTAAAAGCAGCTCAGTTAGTAGCTGACGGCGGATACGGACATACAGCATCCCTGTACATCCATCCGGCACAGAAAGAAAAAATGGAAAAACACGCAGCAGCTATGAAGACCTGCCGTGTATTAATCAACACTCCTGCAGCTCAGGGTGGTATCGGTGACTTATACAACTTCAAACTGGCTCCATCTTTAACACTTGGATGCGGATCCTGGGGCGGTAACTCCATTTCCGAAAATGTTGGTGTAAAACACTTAATCAACATTAAGACAGTTGCTGAGAGGAGAGAAAATATGCTGTGGTTTAGAACACCTGAAAAAGTTTACTTCAAAAAAGGTTGTATGCCGGTTGCTCTGGATGAACTTGGAACAATCATGAATAAGAAAAAATGCTTTATCGTTACAGATAGCTTCTTATATAAAAATGGTTATGTAAAACCAATTGAAGAAAAATTAGACGCTATGGGAATCCAGCATACCTGTTTCTTTGATGTAGCTCCAGACCCAACACTTGCATGTGCACAGGCTGGCGCAAAAGCGATGACAGAATTCGAACCGGATACCATCATTGCACTTGGCGGTGGATCTGCAATGGATGCTGCTAAGATCATGTGGGTAATGTACGAACATCCGGAAGCTGACTTCATGAGAATGGCTATGGACTTCATGGATATCCGTAAGAGAGTATATACCTTCCCTAAGATGGGCGAAAAAGCTTACTTCGTAGCGATCCCAACATCTTCCGGTACAGGTTCTGAGGTTACACCATTTGCAATTATCACCGATGAAAAATCAGGTGTAAAATATCCGTTAGCAGACTATGAATTGCTTCCAAATATGGCAATCATTGATGCTGATAACATGATGAACCAGCCAAAAGGCTTAACAAGTGCTTCCGGTATCGACGTAATGACACATGCATTAGAAGCATACGTTTCCATCATGGCTACAGACTACACAGACGGTCTTGCATTAAAAGCAATTAAAAACGTATTCCAGTATCTTCCTTCTGCATACGAAAACGGAGCAAATGATCCGGTCGCAAGAGAAAAAATGGCTGATGCTGCTTGTATGGCAGGTATGGCATTCGCTAATGCATTCCTTGGAATCAACCACTCTCTTGCTCATAAATTAGGTGCATTCCACCACCTGCCACATGGTGTTGCAAATGCTATTATCCTTACAAGAGTTATGCGTTTCAACGCAGTTGATGTTCCTACAAAGATGGGTACCTTCTCACAGTACCAGTATCCACATGCAAAAGAAAGATATGCGGAAGCAGCTCGTTTTGCAGGCATCGTAGGCAAGGATGACAACGATACGTTCGAAAAATTAATTGCTGCATTAGAAGACTTAAAAGAAAAAATCGGGATTAAGAAATGTATCGCTGATTACGGCGTAGATGAAAAATACTTCCTGGATACATTAGATGACATGGTAGAGCAGGCATTTGATGATCAGTGTACAGGAGCAAACCCAAGATATCCTCTTATGAAGGAAATCAAAGAAATTTATTTAGCTGCATACTATGGCAAATAGGATTCCTATCTGGTATAGATGATAAGATAAGCTGTTCAGCCAGATACCTTGCTATAGTATGAAGAAATACGGCAGATTGAGTTTACAGTCTGCCGTATTTTTCCACGAACAGTTTTATTCCAATAACGGCTGAATGGCATTTTGTAAACATCAATTGCCAGGCAGTCCTCCTTAGTACATTATAAGTGTCTGCCTGGCAGAACCAACAACATGGAAAAGGGGGATTTTCTAATGTCAGAATTACAGATTATTGCAAAAAGGGACCAGAAAACGGTTTACAGAGACGGCGATAAAGCGGTCAAGGTATTTGAATCAAGTTTCACGAAAGCAAATATTCTAAATGAAGCATTAAATCAGGCAAGAGCAGAAGAAACGGGGCTTAATATCCCGGAGATTCTGGAAGTTACGAAAGTCGATAGTAAATGGGCGATCGTATCTGATTTTGCCCATGGTAAGACATTAGAGCAGTTGATGCAGGAGCATCCCGATAAGCTGGAGGAATATATGAATTTATTTGTTGACCTGCAGTTAGAGATGCACAGCAAGAAAGCTCCTTTATTAAACAAGTTAAAGGATAAGATGATCCGTAAGATTACTGCAACAGGTCTGGATGCAACGGTTCGCTATGAACTCAACACCCGCCTGCAGGGAATGCCTACCCATACGAAAGTATGCCATGGCGATTTCAACCCCAGTAATATTATTATCGATGACAGCGGAAAAGCTGCGATTGTGGACTGGGCACATGCCACCCAGGGTAACGCAAGTGCGGACACCGCCAATACTTATCTTTACTTCGCATTGCAAAATGAAGAAGTAGCAAAACTTTACATGGATTTATTCTGCAAAAAGAGTGACACCGCAAAACAATACGTAGAGCAGTGGCTTCCGATTGTAGCTGCATCCCGCCTCACAAAAGGTGTAGAAGCAGAAAAAGAATTTTTAATGAAGTGGATTGATGTTTGCGAATATCAATAGAATAACTGGAATAAAATTGAAGATTGAATAGTGGGAACGAAGGAATGCCTGGATTTTGGGCATTCCTTCGTTTTTTGTGTGGGGAAGGAACTCAGAAAAGGTCTGTTTAGGATTAAAATTGATGCATTCAGGATAAAAATGCCCAAATATATTAGAAAAATATATAATATTATAAGGAGCAGTTTTAATTCAGTGTTTCAATAATATAAAATTGATTAGAAATAGAAATAGAAATAGAAATAGAAATAGAAATAGAAATAGAAATAGAAATGGATCATGAATTTAATACCAGGGGGGGGACGTTATGGATTTAAGAAAAAATAGAGGAAAAATGCGAAAATTATGCTTATTATTTATTCTAATACAATCCATTTTTGTTATTTCATGTCAGCCGACACCAGAAGTACCCCCAGTGGTAAGTCGTTCGGAAGGTATTCCTAAAGACGCAATAAGTCAGCTGCTAAAGCCGGGTGAGACAAAGCTAATTGATGCACCTGAGCACTGGAAAGAGCGGATGGAACGTGGTAATGGCAGAGTCACTATAGAGGCGGATATAGATTTAACACTACCGGTTCTGGGAAATACACCTGTGATTGAAATGAAAAGAAAGCAGTTTAAAGATGAACAGCTTTTACAATTGGTATTGTATTTTGTGGGTAATCAAAAACTTTTTGAACCTTCCTCAATGACCAAGGATCAATTGAAAAAGCTTTTAAATAAAATTGAGACTGCAGATATAAAGTACAGTCCCTATCAGGGGCGGATAGTAGGAGATAAGCAAGTAGAAAGATTGAAAGAATTAATAACATCTGCACCAGAATCGTTGATACAGGAAAAAGTGTATGTAAAACCACAATTTACCGTACCTTTTCAAACGGAGTATCAATATGTGTTCCGGCGAAGTGAAGATAATTTGGTGACATCAGAAAAAAACAGTTTCTTAGCTATGGTTGAGAACAGCCAGAACCTATATTCATATGTTCAAGCAACCAGCTATAATGAAAAAGCGGGGACAACAGGATGCTTTAAATATTCTACGGGTAGTTGTTTCGATGAAGAATTTACGGAAGATCAGGACCAAAGCCTGGAAATTAGTATTAGAGAAGGTTTAGTGGATGAAAAAAAAGTAGAAGCGACAAAATTGTTTCTCCAGGAACTCAAAAAGATAATTGGAGAAAATACACTATCAGAAGAATATGCAATCAATTCAGCAAATAAGGTACTTGAACAGCTGGGAGTACAAGATATGGGGTTAGAGGTTTGTAAAAAAGCAGTATGGCTTCCAGAAGTATCCGAGTGGGATTTACTGAACGATATAGATTGGTCAACTGCAAAAGCTGCATATACATTGACTTATTATAGAAATGTGGATGGGCTTACAGCTTATCAGCCTGGGGGAGGTACCATAGTGAATGGATTGCCGGAGACCATGTATGCACCTCCTTTTGCCCAGGAAGTAATCAAGATCACTTTAACGGACGAAGGAGTACAAAAATTTGAATGGTACAACATGGCTGAAGTAGAAAAGGTAGCTGCAGAAAATACAAAATTACTTTCATTTGATAAGATTAAGGAAAGACTGGCAGACCACATGTTATATTCCGCTGTGGCAGGTGATAATGCAAATGGAATTGAAAGTACAATTCTTACTTTCCGCTATGTGATTTCTGATATAAAGCTTAAGACAACATATTGTGATGCATTTAATAATCCGGATCATGCATGGCTGGTACCTGTATGGATATTTCAAATGGATTGGTATCTAAAAGCGTCTGGAGCAGAAGAAATTTTAAGATCACCCCAGACTATTATGATCAATGCCATTGATGGTGGATATATTGCTCCAGGACGAGAGACAGGGGTGTTTCAGATCGGACTTGAGTAGTGTAATGAATAGAAAAAGCAGATCAAATCAGAGAGGTTCTAAATGAATTTAATTTAAGATATAAGAGGTACGTATAATGATAAGAGTATTGTTTTCTGATTTAAAAAGAGCTGTTGGAAATTGGGGCTTAATGGTTGGGATTTGTGGTACATGGATTGCAGGTTTGTGTGGTGTTTTTGCAATGATTGTTTCTGTAAAGGGGGGAATGGGGCTAGGCGAAAATGTGGTTTGCTTTACGATTGCTCAGACAGCTTTATCTTCCGAATTGTTTTTACTTATTATTCCAATTACCAGCTCAATTTCATATACGGCAGTTTTTATGGAAGAATTTCGATCCAGATTCATACTGAGTTATTTACCCCGGGCTGGCAGGAGGCGCTATTTGATATCTAAAAGTCTGGTAACTGCATTATCTGGCGGCATAACGGTTGTATGTGGCATGTTACTTATATTTATTACGTGTTTGATAATATTTCCGCCCGATAAATTCCAACAAGAATTATTTTTAAATTATTTTAGCGTATATAATCGATTTTTTTGGGAAGGAATGGTTTTATGCTTTTTAAATGGCTGTCTTTGGGCATTGGCAGGAGGTATGATGGCTGCTATAACAAAGAATAAGTATATGTCTTATGCAGCACCATTCATACTTTATTATATTTTAACGGCCTTTCAAAAAAGATATTATGGTACTCTGCATTACTTAAATCCACAGGAATGGGCTTCACCTAAATATATTAGTATAACCCAGGCTGCTTTAATACTTAGTTGTATTTGTACCATATTATGTTTGATATATTGCTATTTGATGAGAAGGAGGTTGGCAAATGTATAGATATAAACAGGTTTGGCAGGTAGCATTTTTCAACTTCCGGCAGTGGAAGAATAATCCACGTGTGGCTATAACGTTTGTATTAGCATTTATTATGTGTATGATGCTTTCTGATAAAGCAATATCTTTTGCTAACAGCTATGGCACAACTATGCAGATTATGGAAGCCTTCGTATGGACCTTTGGCGATGCAAGTTCTATTATGATTTCCTCATTGCTCTTAGTTTTATTATTCTCGGATATGCCGTTTATAACAGCAGTTACACCTTACTATTTATCAAGAACAAAGAAGTCTGTATGGATGTGGGGGCAAGTTGTATATGTAGTATTGGCTACAATTTTATATGTCTTATTTTTATTACTTATTACAGTTGCACTATGTGCACATATTTCTTTTGCAGGAAATATGTGGAGTGAAACTGGTGCACTTTTGGGATATTCGGGAATAGGTATTAAGGTTGCACTTCCGGCATCAGTAAAAACCATGGAGATGTCATTGCCATATCAGTGTGCAGCTTGGATATTTTTATTGGTATTGTTATATTCACTTCTTACTGTTACCTTAATGATGGTATTTAATATGAAAAAAAGTTCTTTTATGGGAATATTAAGTGTCTTTATTCTAAATCTGTATGGTCTTCTTTTAAATCCTCAGATCTTTGTGACACTTTTTAATCTGCCACAAGCGTTACAGTATAAAGCAAATGTAGTAACGGGGTGGTTATCGCCATTAAATCATGCTACTTATTATATGCATAACTTTGGCTACGACTATCTGCCACGTTTAGGAATGAGCTGCATTCTATTTCTAATTTTTATTTTACTTCATATTTTTATGATTTGGAAAAGTATTAAAAAATATGAGTTTAATTTTTTGCAAATTAATGATTAAATCAGAAAGGGTAAATTATGAGTAAAATTGCTATTAGTATTAGAAATGTTAATAAATCTTTTAAAGGAGAGAAAGTTTTAAAAAATATTACACATGATTTTGAAGAGGGAAAGGTTCATGGTATAGTAGGATTTAATGGTTCAGGAAAAACGGTCCTCTTTAAATGTATTTGTGGATTTTTGATTCCTTCCTCAGGGCATATATTAGTCAACGGAAAACAGGTGGGCAGAGATATTGACTTTCCTGATTCTATGGGATTAATTATTGAAAGCCCGGGCTTTCTGCCAAATATTTCCGGATTTAAGAATTTGAAATTGCTGGCAGATTTAAAAGGTAAAATTAAAGATAAAGATATCTATGAAGCAATATCAAAGGTAGGACTAGATCCCAAATCAAAGAAACATGTAGGAAAGTATTCACTGGGAATGCGTGAACGTCTCGGCATTGCACAGGCGATCATGGAGGACCCGGAACTGTTAATATTAGATGAACCTTTTAATGGTTTAGATAAACACGGAGTACAGGATGTATATCAATTAATAACAGAGATGAAAAATATGGGAAAAACAATTTTACTGGCAAGCCATAATGCTGTAGATATTGAAATTCTTTGTGATACAGTCTGTGAAATGGATGCTGGAGTTTTGGAGAGGATAAGATAAAAATATATTATCAGCTTATTTTACCGGTTTATTCCTTATTTATGAAATTAAAAAATCTTTTGAAATATGTATTTGATATAGGAATTAAAGATCCATCATACATTTTTATTTTTTTCGTTCTGGTGTTAATGCTTTCTATATAGTTAGTATTGATAATATATGAATTATGTATTCGATAAAAACGGTGATCTAGCTTTTTATCTATATCTTTAAGTTTTCCGTAAACAGAAAAAAGACCATCTTTTTTTACGATTTCGATTTGATGCGGAACAACAGAAGTTCGAATAACTAAAATTTCATCAAATTTTATAAAATAAGTAGTACTAGATGTTTTAATAATTAAATATAATCGTTCATCTGATACAAAAGCTTCATAGCGTAAATAGGCCTTTTGTAAACACTGTTCTATTTTTTTATTAACTATTTCCGGATTGTCTTTTAAAATATAATTAAGAGCTTCAAGACCATTTTCATAAGTTATATGGCTGCATTCTTCATGTGTAGTAATGAAAACAATGAATCCTCGTGGATCATGTTCACGTATAATTTCAGCTAATTGAAAACCGTTTATATTACTTTTTAAATTTACATCTAAAAAATAGATACCTATATCAGGTTGATTTTTTAAGACAGATAAAAGTTCATGAGGGTTTGTTGTTGCGCAGACTATTTGAATATCCCAGTCTTTAAACATTAAATAGTGCTGTATTATATTTTTGAATTGTAATAAATGATCTTGTACATCATCACATAAATAGATAGAAAGCATAATATTTTCTCCTATAAATTTTCTTGTTTTTGAGTAAAATAATAGTTTTGTTATAAAGTAGTATGCTGTAGTTAGGATATTTTGCAAGTATTATCCTTACAGGAATATTTGATAGAAATCGTTTTGCTAAATAAAAGACTAATAGGAAAAATACTAGCATTACGAAAGAAGATCTGGATTGTCCTTTTTGAAAATCAATATAACTATATAAAAATTATGAACATACAAATTTTATATATAGTTTTTACTGGATATATAAATAAATTTGTACTGAAAAAAATAACAAACAAGTACTTATTAATATGGTTATTAAAAAGTCATTCATAAAATCTCCTTCCAAAACATGAGATTAATTAACTGAGATATATAACGAATTGTTTAGGATGAAAGATACAAAAATAGATAAAATTTGATATAATTATATCATATAGAGTCCAGATAGTAAATGTATATAAGGTCTATTAATCCAATATACAAAGCCAAATATAGAATAGTATAATTTTAAAATGAGATTGATTATATTGAGAATGTGGTAGAACAATATAAAATTGAGTTCTTTTATAGAATTTTATAAAAAGAATTAATATGCCGTATAGTTATAGATAATGCTGGAAGAGAGACAAATATAATGCTATAATATTAAAATATTATTATGCAGTCTGCAATAATACCATTAAACAAAATAATCCTGAATAGGAGTCTTATGATTATCATAAATAACATTATATTTAATCAAAATATAGAGAATCTAGAAAACAAAGTAAACCTAGAAAAATTAGAATACAAAGAAAACAAAGAGAACATGGAAAACTACAATATAATAGAAGAAATAAACCAGTTTTTCAATCGCCTTCAAAAGGAAGGCTGGAAAGTAATAGTTCCAGATTATAACATACGTTATGATTTTGAACCAACACTAATGATCACCAACTCAGCTATCAATGCCGAGAAAGCAAAAAGCGCAGGAATCCCCTGCGTTTTTTATGATACAGCAGGAAACACAACTGGTATCTATGGGGTTGATATGGTGGTGGAAGGTTTGGAAGAGATAGACAGTGCATTTTTAATGGGAATTTATAACAGACATTATAAGATCCCTTCCGTTATTGCCATGACGTCCCGTTTGCTTATTCGGGAAACTGTGCCGGATGATACGGATGCATTGTATGAGATTTATAAGGACCAGGAGATAGTCCGGTTTTTAACGCCTCTGGAGGAGGACGTTAATGAGCAGAGAGAGATTCTGGATTCCTATTTTGCATATATGTATGGACTTTATGGATACGGGATGTGGACGGTAGTGGAAAAGAGTTCCGGTCAGATGATTGGCAGAGTAGGATTTGAAAATGGAGAGCTGGAAGGCGCCGGAATAGTGGAACTGGGATATCTGATCGGCACTGCCTGGCGTAAACAGGGATATGCATATGAAGCAGTCAGCGCTGTTTTAGAATACGGGAAGAATGTGCTGGGATTCGGGGAAGTCTATATCAGAACAAAATCAGAAAATCTGGTATCCTGTGCGTTGGCAGGGAAAGCGGGATTTCAGCTAATTAAAGATGGTGATATACAGTATTACAAAAGGGGATTGTAATGGCTGAGGAAGAAAAACAGGAGTATCGTGTAAGAATAGAATAAATTATAGAAGCTGAATAAGTAGAATGGAATCAACAGATATGTTTTTCAGGATGGCAAATCTAAGATGTGAGGAGAATTATAATGTTGAAAAGTGATAAAAACAAAGCAATGTTAACGAAAGCAGATTTTATGGAGGGGTTTCGGGAATCAGGTCTAAAAAGGGGGGCGGCGGTTTTTGTCCATACATCCCTGAGCAGCCTTGGATTTGTATGCGGAGGCGCACAGACGGTTATTGAAGCACTGTTAGATACGGTGGGAGAGGAAGGAACCATCATGATGCCGTCACAGAGCTGGAAGAACCTGGATCCGGAGATGGGAGTTCATGGGGATCTGCCAAAAGAATGGTACTCGGTTATAAGGGAAAGCTGGCCCGCATATGATCCAGATATTACCCCTTCCAATAGCATGGGAGCAGCGGCGGAGATGTTTCGAAGCTGGCCGGGTGCAATAAGGAGCAGCCATCCGGCACGTTCCGTGGCGGCTGTAGGAAAATATGCGGCGTATTTAACAGAGAATCATGACTTGTCCAATATTTTTGGAGCAGGATCCCCTATAGACCGGCTGTACCAGCTGGATGGTGAGGTTTTACTGATTGGTGTGGGATATGATAAAAACACTTCACTGCATCTGGCAGACGCTTTGGCTGATTATCCTGGAAAGCATAACGAGGTGCAGCGCAGTGCTGTTAACATTCAGGGGTGCAGACAATGGATCTCTTATGAGACACTGGCAGTGGATGGTGAAGATTTCCAGGAAATAGGGGAAGCTTTTGAGGCGGAAAAGGAAGTAATGATCGTGAAGCTGGGAAATGCAGAGTTACGTCTGATGAAGCAAAGAGAACTGGTAGACTTTGCCGTTAGATGGATTGAAAAATACAGAAAATAATTGAGCATAACTGCTTATAAATGAAGAACGAAAGATGAGGAAAACCATTGAAAGCTTTTTCCAAACCTGATATAATTCAGAAAACAAAAGAAAGGTGGTTGAATAAATGATTCAGGATATCGCACCACATATTTTAGATAATCAGTACACCCCTGTTCTGCCTGACAAAGATAGTTTTCTGCTTTGTTTTCATGGAAACGAAGTTTTAATAAATCTCAGTGATGACGGAATTGTATTTCCGAGATTAAAAGATTTGGAATCTGAGCATGAGAATTTTCAGGAGGAGTGCAGGTATTTATTTACAATTGACAGCCAGAGTTTTTATCTGACTGACAACATTGTGCCAGTCCAGGGAACGGGATTCTCCATGGCGAATGTGGAGATTTTTAGAACTGCACAGCCCCAGTATCTGTCGTTTGCAGGAATTACGGCATTCCAGATATTCTCCTGGTATCAGAGCAGACGCTTCTGCGGCAGATGCGGCAAGCCTATGGAGCACCATGATAAGGAGCGCATGATGTATTGCAGTTCCTGCGGTTTACAGGAATATCCTAAACTTTCTCCCGCGGTAATTGTTGGAATTGCAGATGGTAATAAACTTCTGATGTCCAGATATTCCGGACGGAATTATAAGAAATATGCATTGATAGCTGGATTTGCTGAGGTTGGGGAAACGATTGAGGAAACCGTGAAAAGAGAAGTTATGGAAGAGGTTGGGCTTAAAGTAAAGAACATAAGATATTATAAAAGCCAGCCCTGGGCTTTCTCCAGTACGTTGCTATTGGGATTTTATGCAGACCTTGACGGTTCAGAGCATATAACGCTGGATCGAAATGAGCTGGAATTTGCGGAGTGGTTTGGCCGGGAAGAAATTCCGGAATGCGACACGTCTATCAGTCTTACCAATGAAATGATTATGAAATTCAAAAATAATGAAGTGTAAAAAGCAGGTTATTCAAAAAATGATTGACACTTATAGATAGTTCCTGTATACTACTTACATACCAACAGTATGTATACAGGAGATGAGTAAATGGCCAGAAATAAATATCCAGAAGTAACGGTTAATCGAATATTAGATGTGGCAACCAGGTTATTTTTGGAAAAAGGATACGAGGAGACTACAATTCAGGCTATATTAGATGAATTGGGGGATTTAAGCAAAGGAGCCATCTACCATCATTTTAAGTCCAAGGAAGATATTATTGAAGCTGTTATTGATCGTATGTTTGAGGACGTGCATAAAAGTGCAATAGCGATCGTCAATGATCCCACATTAAACGGGTTACAGAAGATTCAGAAAACAATTCAAAGTTCTCTGCAGAATCCAAACCAGGAAAAAATATTGAAATCAGCACCGGATCTTATGCACAATACACGCTTTTTGTCAGCAGAAATATATGAAAGCGTCAATGTGGTTGCAAAACAGATGATTGAACCTATGTTGCGTGAGGGTATCGAAGATGGTTCGATTCAGACGAAATATCCCAAACAAATGGCGGAAATGTTGATGATTCTAGCAAATATCTGGTTAAACCCGGCAGTATTTCAGGTTTCGGAGAATGAACTATATGACAAATTTTTGTTTTTAAAATATGTAGGAGAGCGTCTGGGCATTCCGGTTTTAGATGATAGGATGCTTGACAGACTACAGCTTTACCGGAGCATTATGGAAGAGAATGAATCTAAAAACTTATCATAGTATATATAGCAACACAATAACTGTCACAAAATAGTGGCAGTATATTTTTAATCATATACATACCAAACGTCGGTATTAATATTAAGGAGGATTTAAAATGAATCAAAAAACTAAGTTGTTTCACCGGGATTTTACGCTGGTGGTAATCGGACAGATTATTTCGCTTTTTGGAAATGCAATTATCCGGTTTGCCCTGCCCCTTTACCTGTTAAATATTACTGGATCTGCTGCGTATTTTGGTCTTGCCAGTGCTTTGTCATTTATTCCAATGATTGTGTTGACACCTATTGGAGGGATGATTGCAGACCGGGTAAATAAACGTAATATTATGGTGGTTTTGGATTTTTCAACAGCGGCACTTATTGCTTTATTTTCCATTAGCATGGGAAGATTAAACTTGATTGTGATGCTTATTATTACACTTATGATCTTGTATGGAATACAGGGCGTTTATCAGCCTGCGGTTCAGGCAAGTATGCCTCTCTTGGCAGACGAAGAGCATTTACTGCAGGCGAATGCAGTGATCAACCAGGTCAGCGCCCTGTCAAATTTACTGGGACCTATCATCGGCGGTGTATTATTCGGACTGTGGGGACTGACTCCGATTTTGGTCATTGGTGGAATTTGCTTCTTCTGTTCGGCTGTTATGGAGATCTTTATCCATATTCCAAATGTAAAGACGAAAAAGGCTGCGAGCATTCTGGTATTAGTGAAAAGTGATTTTAAAGAGAGTATGACATTTATTGTAAAAGAAAATCCTATTATTTTGAAAGGAATTTTGATTGTAGCTGCATTTAATTTATTCTTGAGTTCGCTGGTGATCGTATCTATGCCGGTAATGATTACACAGACACTTGGAATGTCGGATCAGATGTACGGATACGCACAGGGGGCTTTGGCAGCAGGCGGTTTACTTGGTGGAATTCTGACCGGGGTTCTTGCAAAAAAATTAAAAATTAAACAGACTGCATGGCTGCTCTTGGCTGCTTCGGTTATGCTGATTCCGATGGCAACGGTATTTTTAATAAATGCTTCCTCAATGTCTGCATACATGATTATAACCATATGCAGTTTTGGAATGATGGTTACGTCTACCATGTTCAGTGTGCAGATGCTGTCTTTTGTACAGGGACAGACACCGGCACACCTGATTGGAAAGGTAATTTCCTGGGTGCTGGCACTGGCAATGTGTTCCCAGCCGGTAGGGCAGGCGATGTATGGTGCTCTTTTTGAGCGATTTAAAATGACACCACATATCATTCTTTTTGGAGCTGCTTTTATATCCATATTGATTGCATTAGCTGCAGGAAAAATCTTCCGGACTATGGGGGCAGCCGATGGTAAACAAGGAACTGAACAGTTTGTAGCATAATAGTAGTTATTGTACCAGGTTTTGAGACAGCTCAGGATCTGGTATTTTTTTATGCAGGAAGTGTGGGACAGTGGGTGTTACTGCGGGTGCCCTGGGGGTAACCGTAACCGGGGGAATGAATTTTCAAACACAACCCGGAAATTATGAGTTGAAATAAGTCATAAAACCTCGTATAATCAAAATTATATAAGAAATATCTATGATATAAAGTGAGGTGCCTGATGAAAGAAACAAAGGTTATTTGTTTTACGAATAATAAAGGTGGAAGCGGTAAATCTACTACCTGTTCAAATGTAGGATGCGCAATGGCAATGGCGGGCAAAAAAGTATTATTGATCGATGCAGATATGCAGCTGAATTTGTCACTGTCATTTTTTACCGAGGATGAAGTCTTAGAATTTGCAACAGGAGATAAGAATCTTTATCAGGCTATAAAGGCACAGAAGGACTTAAGTGATTTCATTGTTGCTACATCGTATGAGAATCTGGATCTGATTCCCTCTTCCACTCTGATGAGTTCCATAGAATATGAACTGTTTACAAAATGGCAGAGAGAATTAATTCTGAAAAAATGTCTTGAGAATGTACGCACATCAGGAGTCTATGACTATATTCTGATTGATGCGCCACCTACACTTGGAGGCTGGGTAATGAACGTGCTCTGCGCATCGGATCAGGTGATTATACCAGTGGAAGCCAGTCCCTGGGGATTATTCGGTCTGGCAAATATGTTTGATTTTCTAAATGAAGTAAAACAGATTTCCACTGAACTGAAACTGATGGGTATTGTAGTCACAAAAGTAGATACCCGTAAGAATTATTTTAAACAGACACTGGAGACCTTAAAGGAGATGGAAGACATCCATTTATTTGAATCTTATATCAGAGTGGACAGCTCCATTGAATGGTCTCAGGATAACAGCGCACCGGTTGTGGCATATAAAAAGAGCAGCAGAAGTGCAAAGGAATATACAGCACTGGCAGAGGAGGTATTAGAAATTGGCAGTAGGTAGAGGAAGCATCATGAGAGCAGCAAAAGCAGGAAGTAAAAAGGAAAAAAGTATAGAGTTTATGACACAGGCAACAGAAAGTCAAGTGGAGGAAAAAGGTATGGCAGAAGAAAAACAGGATGTAAAAGAAACTGCTGTGGCTCCGGCAGATGACCAGGGTACCAAGGAAACAGCGGCAGAAGCAAAGCCGGCGGTTAATTCTGAAACGACATCAGAAACTGCAGCAGCTGAAAAGCCGGTGAAAAAAACGACCAGAAGAAGAACGGCAGCAAAGGCAGTGCCGGCAAAGAAGAAAGCAGCAGAGACAGCAAAGAAGGAAACAGCAGAGACAGCAAAGAAGGAAGCAGCAGAGGTATCGAAGAAGGATGTAGCGGCAGAAGCAGAAACATCGAAGAAGAACTCAGCGGCAGAAGCAGATCAAGCGGTAGAGAAAGAAGTACCAGTGAAAAAGACAGCGGACAAAACTACTACGAAGGCTGCGCCTGGGAAAAAAGCAGCAGCCAAAACAAAGGCGCCGGCACGGGCTAAAAAGGACACGAAAGAAATAATAAAAGAAGCGGTAGAGACTGTGGCAGCGGAACCGGTGAAAAGTGAATCCAAAAATTATGTTGGAATTAAGGATAAGATGCCGACTTACTTATTATAAGTAGTCGGGATGTTATTGAAAAGTAAAGAAGAACCATTTCCGGTTCTTTTTTACTTTGGTACGGAATGGATGGAATCATTTTTGCAGTTTTTGTATTAGGTATACTTTGGTGTTGATTTTTGTTGTTTTCCAGGATTAGAACTTGCGAATCCCAAATAAATGTGGTATATTAATGTTAATATGTTAACAATGACAAAATAGTGAAAAGAAGGGACGGAAATCATGAATAGTTTTGATATTAAGACGAAGATATATTTCGGTGACAATGCCTTAGACCGTTTAACAGATATTCCATATCAGAAGATAATGATTATAACAGATCCATTTGTAGTCCAGAGCGGTATGATCGAACTGGTAACAAGACGATTGGACAAGAGTGGGAAAGAATATTCCATCTATAAGGATGTAGTGCCGGATCCACCAATTGAAAAGGTTGTTCTGGGCGTTAAAGCGTTACTGGAATATCAGCCGGAAGCAATTGTTGCAGTAGGCGGCGGTTCAGCAATTGATTCAGCTAAAGGCATGCGCGAGTTTGCAACAAAGCTTGGTGCAAAAGAAGAAATGGCATTAATTGCAATTCCGACTACAAGCGGTACAGGCTCTGAAGTAACTTCTTTTTCAGTAATTTCCGACCCGGTAGAGAAGATTAAATATCCGCTGGTATCAGACAGTCTCCTGCCAACCGAGGCAATTTTAGATGCTGAGCTCACCAGAAGTGTGCCGCCTGCAATCACAGCAGATACCGGAATGGATGTATTTACCCATGCCTTAGAGGCGTATGTAAGTACCGAAAATCAGGAATTTGCGGCAGCATTATCAGAGAAAGCAATTGAAATCTGCGGCAGCTTCTTATTACGTGCGTACCTGGATGGAAGTGACACCCATGCGAGAAAGAAAATGCATATTGCATCTTGTCTTGCAGGACTTGCATTTAACTCCGCTTCCCTTGGAATTAATCACAGCATGGCACATCAGCTGGGTGCACGATTCCATATTCCTCATGGACGTGCCAATGCAATGCTGCTGCCATTTATTATCCAGTATAATAGTTACATAAGCAAACACAGCAGAAGCCAGAAGGAATACCCGAAACAGGTTAAAAAATATGTAACGATAGCCAGAATCTTAGGCCTTCAGAACTTTAACACAATCACTACCATCCGAGCATTGGTAGCCTGGGTACAGTTTATGTTAAGAGAGATGGATATACCTCTTTGCATTGCACAGACCGGAAAATGCACAAAAGAAGAGTATTTTGCAGCAATCCCGGCTATGGCGGATGCAGCTTTAGCGGATGCCTGCACACCAACTAATCCAAGAGTTCCAACCAAAGATGATATCATGGATATTTACGAACGCCTCTGGGATGTAAACTAAAGTCAAATATATATAAACAGAGCCGGACAAGAGCATTTCAGACATATGCTTGTGTCTGGCTCTATTTTATGGAGAGAATATGAAAAAAGATGCGGGACATTATTTGACAAATCCCTGGATATTAGGGATTCTTGCTGTGATCAGCACTGCTTTGTGGGGAAGCGCATATCCCTGCGTAAAATCAGGATATGAGATCTTTCAGATAGCTGCAGAAGACATAGGATCAAAAATTTTATTTGCCGGCTATCGGTTTTTCCTTGCAGGGATTTTAACGTTTGTTTTTGTATGGATTTTAAAGAAGAAATTCCCGGTTCCTGCTGGGAAAATGATCCCGGGAATATTAGGGCTGGGTGTGGTGCAAACTACGATACAATACATTTTTTTCTATATCGGAGTGGCAAATACCACCGGTGTGAAGGGGTCAATTATCAGTGCTTCCAATTCCTTTTTTACAATATTGCTGGCTCATTTTTTTATGAAAAGTGAAAAGCTGAATATGCAAAAATGTGTGGGATGTCTGCTCGGATTTGGAGGGGTGATTCTTACTAATTTTTCACTGAGCGGATGGGATACATCTTTTTCTGTTCAGGGAGAAGGATTTTTGTTTATTTCTGCTCTGGCATATTCCGTAGCATCCCTGTGGTCAAAAAGGCTTGCCCAAAGAGAAGATCCTATTTTAATTACGGCACTGCAGTTGTTGTTTGGCGGGGCTGTGTTAATTTTAATAGGTTGTATAAGCGGCGGCAGAATTGTAAGGGGATTCAATGGTTCGGGGATTGCGCTTCTATTATATATGGCGTTTATTTCTTCAGCGGCTTTTTCCATATGGACAATTCTGCTGAAATATAACCCCGTAGGAAAGGTAGCGATCTACGGGTTTATGATTCCGGTATTCGGTGTATTCTTATCTGCAATATTCCTCAAGGAAAATGCATTTACACTGCGCAATCTTGGGGCGCTGATACTCGTCAGTGCGGGGATTATAGCCGTGAACAGGCATAAAAATCATACGTAAAATTATAGTCGAAGTAAATGTGCACAGAATGCAGGGAGGGAACTTATGTGTTTTTCTGATTTGCAAAAAAACATAGAATTGGAGTTGCCAGACTTGTATATCTGTGCTATGATAAATACAGTATTGGAAACGGTACCGATAACGTTACCGGAACAGATAAAGAAGATTAGAGGAGGCACCACTAAATGAGAGCCAGTGGAATGTTATTACCCATAGCCAGCCTTCCATCCAAGTATGGAATAGGCACATTTTCTAAAAGCGCATATGATTTTGTTGATATACTAAAGGCGGCAGGGCAGAAGTTCTGGCAGATTCTTCCTCTTGGTCCTACGGGATATGGAGATTCCCCCTACCAGTCATTTTCCACATATGCCGGGAATCCGTATTTTATAGATTTGGACCAGTTGGTGAAAGAAGGTCTGTTAAGCGAAAAAGAATGCGAGTCTTATGACTTTGGTACCAATAGAAGACATATTGATTATGGAAAGATTTATAAGTCCCGATTTTTGATCTTACAAAAAGCATATAAGCGCTGTAAATTAGAGAACAACCCGGAATATAAGAAGTTCCTGGAAGAAAACGAAGAATGGCTGGACGATTACTGCCTTTACATGGCGGTGAAAAATCATTTTGATGGAGTCAGCTGGGATCACTGGGATGAAGATATCCGCCTTCGTAAACCGGAAGCAATGGAAAGATACCGCAAACAATATGAAGATGAGATTCATTTTTTTCGGTTTCAGCAATTTAAGTTTCAGGAACAGTGGTATGCGTTAAAAAAGTATGCCAATCAAAATGGCGTGGAAATTATTGGCGATATCCCTATTTATGTAGCTTTTGACAGCGCAGATACCTGGGCGCGTCCGGATCTGTTCCAGTTTGATGAAGAGAACCTGCCCATTGACGTTGCCGGATGCCCTCCCGATGGATTTTCAGCAACAGGCCAGTTGTGGGGGAATCCTCTGTATAAATGGGAATATCATAAAGAAACCGGTTATGTCTGGTGGGCGAAACGTATGGAACGGTGTTTCCGTCTTTATGACATAGTGAGGGTTGATCATTTTCGGGGCTTTGATGAATACTATGCAATTCCTTATGGGAATAAGACTGCGGAAAATGGCTGCTGGAAAAAGGGACCGGGTCTGGATCTGTTCAGGCAGTTAAGAAAACAGTTAGGGGAAATGCGGGTGATTGCGGAAGATCTGGGATACTTAACCCCAAGTGTTATAGAAATGGTTGAAGAGAGCGGATTCCCAGGCATGAAAGTGCTGGAGTTTGCATTTGATTCCAGAGAACCCAGTAATTATCTGCCTCACAACTATGACAAGAATTGTGTTGTTTATACAGGAACCCACGATAACCAGACACTGAGAACCTGGTATTATGAAATGGCTGAGGAAGACCGGGAACTGGCAAAAGAATATATGAATCTGTATGGTAGAAACGATGAGGAGATCCAGTGGGAGTTTATCCGTCTGGCACTTTCCAGCGTAGCAATGCTGGCGGTAATACCGGTTCAGGATTATCTCTATCTGGATTCAGATGCCAGAATTAATACACCGTCTACCTTAGGCGATAACTGGACCTGGCGTTTGGCAGAAGAAGATTTTCATGAAGAACTGATCAGCAGGATAAGAAAACTTTGTGTTTTATTTGGCAGAAGTGAATAAAATATCAAATTCGATAAGAAAGCAGCATTTTATGGATGATTTTAAAGCCATAAAATGCTGTTTTTTACTTCAGTGGGGCACTTACCGGAATGATCAACTGGGATATCTTAGATAAAACATAAATAAACAGGATAAAATAGAAAGTTTCCCCCATATTTCTTTCCATGCATTTTTGCTATAATCGAACCATAAAGAAAAGCAGACAGGTGCCGCGGCCGGGCTGTAAGAAGGAAGATTTTGGAGGAAAGAATATGGATACTTTTAGTGCATCTCCGGAACGGTTGATTATTGGAGCATTGCTTGGTTTTGCAATTTTACTATTTTTAATTATTAAACTGAAGGTACAGCCTTTTGTTTCCATTATGCTGTCGGCACTGGTGATTGGTGTGGCAGTTGGAATGCCGTTTTCGATGATAACGGATACCTTATCGGAAGGCGTTGGAACCACGTTGCAGACCATAGCTATTTTAATCGGGCTTGGTTCCATGTTTGGTGCGATTCTTCAGGTCTCAGGGGGAGTGGAAGTGATTGCCCAGACCCTTTTGGACAAATTTGGGGAAAAGAAAGCTGCCTGGGCGCTTGGTGTAACCGGATTAATTGTAGGAATGCCGGTGTTTTTTGAATCAGGATTGTTGATTCTGATTCCCATTGCTTTTGGGATAGCTAAAAAAACAAAACGTTCTATTTTTCATTATGCCATTCCTCTTTTGGCGGGGCTGGCTATCGGGCACGCATTTATACCGCCGACTCCGGGACCTGTGCTGGTAGCGGAGATGCTGAATGTGGAACTGAGCTATGTGATCATCCTGGGTATCATTATTGGGATTCCGGCGATGATTCTGGCGGGACCGCTGTTTGGTAAGTTTGCCGGAAATAAATATAATTTCCCGGTACCGTCCTCTTTCGAGGCTAATGACAAAAAGATAGTGGAAGGAAAGCTTCCAGGATTTGGTACAGTTGTTGCGATTATTTTACTGCCGTTATTTTTGATCATATTAAATACGCTGTCTTCCATTGTTCCGTTTATGCAGCCGCTCAAACCGGTTCTGACATTTCTTGGCACCCCAGTTATTGCCCTGTTGTTATCCACAATAGTTGCAATGGTTTTACTGGGCATGAGACATGGTTATACCAGAGAAGAATTAACGAAAATTATGACAGAGTCTTTGAGCTCCTGCGGAAATATTATCTTATTGATTGCAGGAGGGGGAATGCTTCGGTTTATTTTACAAAATTCCGGAATAGGCGCCGTTTTTGGAGAATTTGTAGGAGGACTTCCACTCCCGCTGGTTCTGGTAGCATTTCTGATTGCAGCAGTCGTGCGAATCTCAGTAGGATCAGCTACGGTTTCTATGACCATGGCGGCAGGGATTATGGCGGCAATGCCTGCCGTAGCAGGACTTTCCCAGTTACAGCTGGCTACGATAACTATTGCAGTTGCCGCTGGAGCAACGGCATTCAGCCATGTTAATGATTCCGGGTTCTGGCTTTCGAAATCCCTGTTTGAGGTGGATGAGAAGACGAATCTTAAGACCTGGACAATTATGGAGACAATTATCGGACTGGTGGGGATTGCAGGAGCAACGATTGTATGGTTTATTGTATCATAGGGATTACCCGAATTCACTTTGTGGCTGCATTGATTGATGAAGCTCCTTTAGGAAATATTTAATAATATTAATTAGAAAATAAGTGAGGATATGACATGAAATTATCTTTTAGATGGTATGGAGAAGAAGATGGGGTTACTTTAGAAAAAATCCGCCAGATACCGGGTATGCACGCAATTGTCACTGCGGTGTATGATGTTCCGGTGGGAGAGGTTTGGAGCAGGGAGAGTATTCAGCGACTGAAGATGCTGACCGAAGATGCCGGACTTCATTTTGAAGTGATTGAAAGTGTGCCTGTGCATGAAGACATTAAGCTTGGAAAACCTTCCAGAGAGCAGTACATAGAAAATTACTGTGAAAATATCAGAAGACTTGCAGAGGCGGGCATACAGTGTATCTGTTATAATTTCATGCCTGTTTTTGACTGGACCAGAACGCAACTGGATCACAGGCTTTCTGACGGTTCCACTTCCCTGGTTTATTATCAGGAACAGGTAGACCGGGTAAATCCTCTGGAAAGTGACAGTGACCTAACGCTGCCTGGATGGGATTCCAGCTATACCAGGGAAGAGTTAAAAGAAGTGGTTGCACAATATCAGGCAATGGAAGAAGATGATCTGTGGAATAATCTGCAGTATTTCCTTGAAAAAGTGATTCCGGTTGCAGCTGAGTGTAATGTAAATATGGCGATTCATGAGGATGATCCCTGCTGGAGCATTTTTGGACTGCCTAGGATTATAACCTGTGAAAAAAATCTGGATCGTTTTCTGAAGCTGGTGGATGATTTTCACAATGGAATTACGCTGTGTACCGGATCTCTTGGTTGCAGCAGTAAAAATGATGTGGTGCAGATGGCAGCAAAATATGCAAAAATGGGCAGGATTCATTTTGTACATGCAAGAAATGTAGCAGTTTTAGAAGAAGACAGGGGGTTTGAGGAACGTGCCCATCTTTCAAGCTGCGGCAGCCTGGATATGTTTGCGATTTTAAAGGCATTATTTGATAATGGATTTGACGGGTATATCAGGCCGGATCACGGACGTATGATCTGGGGTGAAACCGGAAGAGCGGGCTACGGTTTATATGATCGTGCTCTGGGAGCTACTTATTTGAATGGAATATGGGAAGCCCTTGAAAAAATGAATAAATAAAAGGTGTGGAGCTGCCAGAGAGCAGTATGGATACACGAATTGCCAAGAAGAAACAGGGGACGATTTTTAAGGAAATTGTCTCCTGTTCATGTTATACTGGATTCAAATATTTTGTAGTGAATTTTAGCTTTATGGACGATTAAATCCGGAAAGAAAGGATGGAAATGAAAGCACATGGGCAGAAAGCTTCTATTTGGAATTGTGGCGGTTAGTTTTTGCTTGCTTATACTGATGGTAGCCGGATGCCGTAATGCGACAGGCTCAGAACACGCTGCAGAAACAACCGGGGAAACAGACGGAGCAACAGGAGGGGAAAAAGATGGAGAAACAGATGTAGCAGGGAATAATTTAGAGGAGTCTCACTATATCGCTTTCGTGCAAAAAAGTCTGAATACCTACTTTCATCGTATCGTAAATGCATCTGTACAATTTTATACACTGAAAGAGGGATGGAAATATGAATCCGCTATTGCAGACTATGACCAGACCAGACAGAATCAGCAGATGATTGACTTTTGCAGAAAGAAACCGGACGTGCTTATTACCGCTCCGATTGATAAGGAAACGATTAATCCGGCGATTGAAACGGTAAATGAAACCGGCATTCCGGTGATGCTGGTGGATACGGAGTCTACCGGAGGTGAGGTGGCACTTACCGTTAATTTTGATAATTATCTGGCGGGACAGATGGCTGCCCGTGAAATCGTTCGTCTGCTCACCGAAAAGTATCAGACACCAAGGGGAGTTGTGGCACACAGCTATGGCATGACAGGAAGCAGCGCTTATACTTATCGAAAAAAAGGATTTGAAGATGAGATATCCAGATATCCTGAAATCAAATGCGTGTCCGGCAACATGAAGGGGGATGCCAAGACTGCCAGGGAATGGCTGCAGGGAGTATTGGAGAAAGGTGAAGCTATTGATGCTGTTCACTGTTCCAGTGACTATCCGGCAAGAGGGCTGGCGGAAGCGCTTCAGGAGGCAGGAAAGTGGAAAAAACAAGGAGAGCCGGGACATATTATTTTTGTGACGATTGATGGTGACCCCTATGCAGCTGACCAGATCCGGGAAGGTTATTATGATACGTCTGTTGTACAGGATGCCGTGGGATATGGTAAAATTTTAGTGACGCTGCTTCGGGATTATCTGTTTCAAGGCAAGGATATTCCAGAGGGAAGTTATTTCCTGGAGGGGACTTATTGGGAAAAGTTTGAGGTGACGAAGGATGAGAGGGGGCTGCATGCTGTCGTTCCTCCATATCTAATGAACCGGGAGAATGCCCTGGACAAAAGAAACTGGAGCAATATAGCCAGGGAAGAATGGGGTTATGAATATAATTAGAAAGGGAAGCGTATGTTAACTTCAATTCGCAGTAAAGGAATACATCTGCTGAGACATTTAAAAATTAAAAAAAGGCTGGGTGTACTTTTCTTTCTGGCATCCGTAATTCCCATTGTTCTGATTGGCGGATATGAGGCTTATCGCTCTTATCAGAATATGAAAGAACTGGCGATGGATTATTCGCAAAGAATTTCGGAGATTTCAGCAGAAAACATGGAACTGCATTTCGCCAAATATGAAGAGCAGATTCAGACGATTGCGTCAAATCATTCTTTTCTGGACAGACTTCAAAATTATGAAAATCAGGATTGGGATCAGAAAAAGGAGATTGAAAATGAAATGCGTCTGATGGTCTACAGCGTATTTGGGGAAAATCAGGAAGTGGATACGGTGGAAATGGTAAGTAAGAATGGGACCAGATTCTATTTCCTGTCACCGGTTACCGGGCGCAGCTCCAGGCTGTTAGAAGAAGTGGAGACAGACGGAGGAACTGTCTGGAGGTATGGAAAAAAAGAGGCGGGGAAGGATGAGAAAAAATATATTATTATTTCCAGGTTACTTGGAGACGGCAATAAAATTTTCGTTTCCTTAAATAAAGATTATGTAGATGAACTTTGCCAGAATCATGTGATTGGCAGCCAGTGGGTAACGGGAATCATAGACGGGGAAGGGACTGCTGTTACCAACGAAGACATTTTTAAAGAGCATCAGGGCAAAAATGCAGGGGCGGGTAATGCGCTAAGTGATAAGATGTTTGTGATGAGCTATCCTGTTCAAAGTATGGGATGGGATATTGTGCAGGGGATTCCATACGAAGATCTGCTGGCTGGTGCAAAAAAGCAGATTCTCATAACGGCAGTGCTGGTACTGCTTCTGGCGGCGGTGGTAATTCTTTTGACCAAAATAATGTCCGAGAGTATTACAAGGCCGCTCTCCAAACTGATAACAGCAGTTCGGCAGGGAAAGACCGGGGAGCCGATCCAGGACAGCGGCAGGGATGAGTACCGGGAAGTCATTGATGGGTTTAACCATATGAATGAAAAGAGAACGCACATGATTGCAGAGGCATATCATATGGAGCTTGAAAAAAGCCGCCTGGACAGGCTGAAAAAGGAAGCGGAGCTATCCGCACTTCAAAAACAGATCAATCCGCATTTTTTATATAATACCCTGGAAACTATTTACTGGAACGGTCAGTATGAGGGGGCAGAAGAAATCAGTGATATGGTTATCGCCATGGGAAATTATTTTCGGACTATCATCAGTAAGGGGAAAGAATATACATCAGTAAAAGAGGAAGCGGCAAGTGTAGATAATTATTTGTTTTTACAGAATATACGGTTTGGAGACCGTCTGTTTATTCAGTGGGATTTCAAGGATGGAACCAGAGAGAGCAGAATTTTAAAGCTGGTATTGCAGCCGGTTATTGAGGATATGCTGAACCTGCTTCTGGAGACCAGAAGAGACAAAATTATGCTGCATATTGATGTATCCAAAAAAGAGGGCGATATTATATTTATGATCTGCACAGACCAGTTGAGATATTCTAACGGAGAAGCAGATATGATGCAAATGCCTGGGTGCAAAAATGTGGATCAGAGGCTGAGGCTTTATTTTGGGGATGATTACGGCGTTAAGATTTTAGAAAATAAGGAATATAGAATGATAAATATTTCAGAAAATCACGAATATAAGACGATAGATACTTCAGAAAATAAGAGTAACATTTCAGGATATAAGATAGAGATTTCCGTTCCCAGAGGAGAAGATCACAAGGATCCTGTTTAGGCGCAACGCAGCCGGGAAGTTGGAAAGGAGGATTTCATGAAAGGAATAATCAGCAGACTGCGTTACATTTCTCTTGGGAGGCGGATGTACACTTTTTATATGATTCTGTGTCTGATGCCGGTTGGGATACTGCTGGGGCTGACCTGGTGGAATCAGAATTACCAGAGAGAGAGAACAATCGAACAGTTTGAAAACATATACCTGAATCAAATTGAAACGCAGCTGGGCGCTTTTCTCAATAAATACGAAGAAGAACTGGTGCACTTATGTGAAAACAACGACTTTCAGGCTGATCTGTACCTCTATCATGAAAATACGGATTACCATACAGAAGAGGTAAAAAAAAGGGTGGCGGATATTTTAAGCAATACCTGTAAGGAAGAAGTGGTCTTTACCTATGGGGGCGTTAGATCCAGCGATGGAAAGACGCTGATTCTGGGAGGTGAAGATCTTCCAAAAGCAGATACATTTCAAACAGTATTTAAAGAAATAATGGAAAATGCGAAAGAAAAACCGGGATGGGTTGTTACAGATGGCGGGGAGGTTTTCTGTCTGAAGACCCAGAAAATAGGAATGGCTCCCGAACGATCATTTACCGTCCTGTTAAAAAGTAACGTTGAAAAATTAAAAGAAATATGCCAGTCCCTTGGTCTGTATGAAAACCAGCGATTAAAACTACTTAGCAACACCGGAAAAGAGCTGTTTTCCCTGGGACCCTCAGGGGAGGAAGAATCCTGGATGAGCGAGATCAATCTTGAAAATGGATGGACGCTGAAAGTAGGGACGGGAAAGGTAAAGGGCGCACCGGCAGATATTATGGGCATCTGTCTGGCTGTAATTGTTCTGGCATGGGGAGGCATCTGCATTTACATTTTGGCAAAAAGCCTTACGGAACCGCTCCAAAAATTATTATACAAATTTAAAATTGCAGGAGAACAGCAGACTTATCTGGAGGATACCACAATAAGAGCTGAGTTTTGTGATACCATGTCTTCGGATGAGCACGGGATTTTAGATTTGGAATTTCAGCGTATGCTGGAAACACAGAAGGAGCTTACGGACAAAATGTATGTCCGAAAGATTGAAGAAGAGCGGATACAGGTAAAAATCAGGGAACTGGAGTTAAATGCGATGCAGCAGCAGATTAATCCACATTTTTTATCCAATATTCTGGAAACAATCTATTGGATGGCGGATGAAAAAGGGTATGAACAAACGGAAGAGATGATTGCTACGCTGGGAGAATATTTTAAGCTGAGTGTTTCTTCCCAGAGCGAATATGTTCTGGTATCGGAGGAGATTGATAATGCAAAAAGTTACTTGAGAATACTTACGGTATTATATGAAAAACGGTTCGAAGTTCTGTGGGAGATTGATCCGGATGTTCTGCCGTGTTACACAATTAAACTGATTCTGCAGCCCATTATCGAAAATGCATTTGAGCATGGACTTGCAAAGATGAAAAGCGGGGGAAAAATAACCATACACTGTAAAACGGACAGAGATCAGATATATTTTATCATTCATAACAATGGAAAAGGGATGACAATTGAGGAACTTGACCATTTAAGGGCTTATATTAATGATGGAGAGTATGATGCAAAAAAAAGTGTGGGAACAAAAAATGTAAATCTGAGAATTAAACTTTATTATGGAAACGAATATGGATTGGAATATACATCGGACCAGGATAGCGGAACGACGGCTGTAATAACAATACCGTACCGTATAAAGGAGGGAGAGGCAGTTGTATAAAGTATTATTGGTAGAGGATGAGGAGATCATCCGCAGGGGAATTAAACGGGGCGTAAAATGGGAAGAGCTGGAGTTTGAGGTGGCGGCAGAGGCACAGGACGGAGAAGAGGCACTGAACTATCTGGCGTGTACGGAAATTGATGTGGTTATGACCGATGTAAAAATGCCCGGAATGAATGGCGTGGATTTATCAAAGGAAATAAAAAAGCGGTATCCTGATATTGAAATTGTAATATTAAGTGGTTTTGCAGAATTTGAGTATGCCCGGGAGGCAGTGGCATTTGGTGCATTTGAATATATGCTAAAGCCGGTCAGGAAGCAAAAAATAGAGGAAGTATTTCTGCGCCTGCGGCAGAAGCTGGATTACAGGAAAACAGAAGAAGCAGAAATTGTGCGGTGCAGCCTGATCCTGAGCGAAGGTCTCTCTCATCTGCGTCAGGACCTGATGATTGAACTGCTGGAAGGAAAGCGCAGCGTTTATGCCAATCTGGAGGAAGAAGTGATGCGCCTGGAACTGGATTTGGTAACCAGTGATGTCACTGGAATCATATTTCGTATTGGTGTACCAGCTGCTGCGGTCGAGGGAGAAGCAAACTTAAAAGAGCAATATGCAGTGATATTTGGTGAATGTCTGCAGAAATTAGAACATTGCATTTTTGTCATACGGGATTTAGGGGAAGTGGATATTATTCTCTCCGGTTATCCCGCAGGGAAGGATGGAATTCTGTATGTGGATCAATGCACAGGCGAAATTTTTAATAAAATTGCAGAACGGATAAAAGATGAGGTTTACCAGGGGGAAGAGATAAGTATCGGAGTGGGAATTGGAATGACATATCCTTCGGTTACTCATTTATATAAGTCTTATATCCAGGCGAAAAAGGCACTTGAGAAGAACTTCTACAAGAAAGGCAGCTTCATAAATGAATTCCAGGAAAGCATTGAATATGAGTTTGAGAAACAGTGGGTGCGTGACTATCCGGTGGAAATGAACCATATTTTAAATCAGGTACTGGAAGGGGATATTCAGGGGACGAATGAGAGCATTCGCCAGATGTTCTGCAGCTTTGAAGAAAAAAGGCTCAATTCAGAAATGATTAAAAACTATTGCTACGTACTGGGAATTATGTTGAAAAATGCAGCTTATGGCGTCATAAAGGATCGTCAGAAAGAAGAGTTGGAAGACGGTGCATTTGAAGAGCGGATAAAAACTATGTTTACCATAGATGAATTAGAAGCACTGATGCAAAGAGTATTCCAGGGGATGACGGAACTGGTCAGGGACAGCGGTGGGGTAGAGCCGGTAAAGAAAAATCAAATCATACTGCAGGCTAAGGAGTATATCCGTAAAAATTATAACAAGAAGGTTTCGATGGATGATCTTTGCCGGGAACTTTATCTGACTCCAACTTATTTTTCATATATGTTTAAGAAGGAAACGGGAGAGAACTATATGGAATATCTGCAGAAAATCCGCATGGAAGAAGCAAAGCATCTTCTTAAGACAACGAATCTGAAGGTGTATGAAATTGTAGAACAGGTTGGATATAGTGATTATAAATATTTTACCGTGCAGTTTAAGAAGTATGCGGGAATATCTCCAAAGGAATACCGAACCAGAGGATAGTTTTCCGTTGAGTTTTCCATTGTGTCTTATTTTTCTTGAATTTTTATTCATCAGTTGATATACTTTTACTATCAGATATCGGGAAGAGGAAAACCAATGGAAACAATTACGATTAAGGATATAGCAAAATTATGTGGTGTTGGTGTGAGTACTGTGTCAAGGGCGATGAATAATCATCCGGATATTAATGAAGAGACTAAGCAGAAAATCATGGAAGTAATTAAAGATTATCATTACGTGCCCAACAACAGCGCCAGGAATCTAAAAAGGGCAGATGCCAAGGCAATCGCAGTATTAATCAAGGGAATTACAAATCCGTTTTTCAGCAAGATGATCAAGGTTTTTGAGCAGGAGATTCAGGAAAAGAAATATACGTTTGTGCTTCAGCATGTGGATGACCACCAGGATGAGGTGGATGTTGCAATCCGTCTGGAGAAGGAGAAAAGGCTGAACGGAATTGTATTTTTGGGCGGTCACTTTTCCCACTCCCAGGAGAAGCTGGAGCAGATTCCAGTACCTTTTGTACTCAGCACCATTGGACTGCGGGATCAATCCGGAAGTGAAAAATATTCCAGCGTCTATGTAGATGATGTAGAGGAAAGTGCCAAGATGGTTCGTTATTTGATCGGACAGGGTCACCGCAAAATTGCAATCATTGCTTCCGGCGAAGATGATGAGAGTATAGGAATGCTTCGCCTGGAGGGGTATAAAAGAGCGCTGGAGGAAAACGGAATTGCATATGACGAATCCTATGTTGCCCGGATGAAAGATGATGTGGACAGCTATTCCATGGAAAACGGCTATGCGGTAACCAGGGAACTTTTGGAATCCGGGAAGGATTTCACTGCTGTCTTTGCTATTTCCGACAGTATTGCCATTGGATGCTGCAAAGCTATATTTGATGCCGGTAAAAGCGTGCCGGAGCACTATTCGGTGGCTGGATTTGATGGTCTGGAGATGGCAGCTTACTATCACCCGTCTATTACAACGATCCGCCAGCCGGTAGAGGAGATGGCAGAAGCTACGATAAAGATGCTGTTTGATGTGATTTTAAATGGTGCCAAGGAACGGCAGAGGGTATTTGAAGGTGAACTGATTGAGGGCAAGTCGGTAAAAAAGATATAACGGAAATGTAATTATAAATAATTTTGATAATAGGTAAGAAATACCGGAGTCTGTCAATAGTGACGGCGTTAATCATGATGGGAGTATAATAAAGAGTGGGATAAAGTTGTCCAAACTTATCCGCACTCCTTTTATGCTCTTTTTTTGTGGTTACTTTAGATTACAGTGTACGGAAATGTATGAGTTCCAATATATCCTTTTGGATTTTAGTATCTGTGATGTCCAAAAACAGCCATTTTCCGCCATTAAAGAACTTTGTGTTTTCATACGCTTCCTGAACTTCACGGCAGCAGGTCTGGATGAAAAATTCTATTTCCACCTGTTGACGTTCACTGGCAATGACCAGAATTTTAAAACAGCCTTCCTGAGGATAAATTGTACATAAATTTTTACCTTTTTTCCTGTATTTTATATTCCAGCCCTTTAAGGAACAGCCACTGTATTCTATTTTGGGAAGGGCGTTATATGTTTCTGTCAAATAGGCGTGCATCTGGTTCCACAGGGGATTCTGGATATATGCACCGATCTGTTCAAAATCAGGCATAGTGGTTTTCGGATATAATGCATCCCAGGTCATAAGTGATACCTCCTGACTAATTCTTGTTTACACGACATTAAAAACCGATTATACCATAGAAGAGATTGGGATGCTATTCCTACAATGCTTTTTTATTTTAGAAAGTTTACAGAATCATTTTAGAAATTCTCATCCCGAAAGTCCTTGTAAAAATTCACTAAATCATATACAATATACAAAGATTAGAATTGTTAACAATGAAACTAAAACAGGTGACAATATGGGAATTATAAAAGCAAGCAAGCTTGTATATGAATATTTTAAATATGGTGAAGATGGAAATGTGGAATCTACCCAGAGAGCGATTGACCATGTGGATCTGGATGTAAAAAAAGGGGATTTTATTGCAATACTGGGACATAACGGTTCCGGAAAATCTACCCTGGCAAAACATCTGAATGCCATCCTGATACCTACGGAAGGGACGCTTTATGTAGATGGGATGGATACCCGGGATGATAATAAGGTATGGGAGATCCGTCAGACGGCAGGAATGGTATTCCAGAATCCGGATAATCAGATTATAGGAACCGTAGTGGAAGAAGACGTAGGTTTTGGACCGGAAAATATGGGAGTGGAATCCAAAGAAATCTGGGAACGTGTGGAGGAAAGTCTGAAAGCGGTAGGGATGTGGGAATATCGGGAGGCTTCTCCCAACAAGCTCTCCGGCGGTCAAAAGCAGCGTGTTGCCATCGCAGGTGTGGTGGCTATGCATCCGAAGTGTATTGTCCTGGATGAGCCAACCGCAATGTTAGATCCAACAGGTAGAAAAGAAGTCATCCGTACCATACGGGCATTAAACCAGGTAGAAGAGGTAACGGTAATTCTCATTACCCATTATATGGAAGAAGTAATTCATGCTGATAAAGTAATTGTAATGGATGAGGGAAAAGTTGTCATGCAGGGAACACCCCGGAAGATATTTTCCCAGGTTGACACTTTAAAAAAATATCGTCTGGATGTACCCCAGGTAACATTGTTGGCGCATGAATTAAGAAAGTCAGGCGCAGATCTGCCGGAGGGCATTTTAAGTGTAGATGAGTTGGTGAATGAACTATGTCGATGAAAATAGAAAATTTAAGTTATGTGTACAGTGAAGGAACAGCATTTGAAAAGAAAGCTCTGGATCAAATTAATCTGGAGATCCCAGATGATCAATTTATTGGAATTATTGGCCATACCGGTTCCGGTAAATCAACACTGATCCAGCATTTAAATGGTCTTGTGAAAGGAACCTCCGGTAAAATTTATTACGATGGGGAGGATATTTATCAGGATGGATTTGATATGCGCAGCCTCAGAAATCAGGTAGGACTGGTATTTCAGTACCCGGAGCACCAGTTATTTGAAATTGATGTGTTTACGGATGTCTGCTTTGGTCCCAAAAATCAGGGATTGTCAAAGGAAGAAACGGAAGCGCGGGCATTAGAGGCACTTCGGCAGGTAGGTCTCAAGGAAAAATATTATAAGAAATCTCCGTTTGAGCTGTCCGGCGGACAAAAGAGAAGAGTAGCCATTGCCGGAATTCTTGCAATGCAGCCGAAAATGCTGATTTTAGACGAGCCCACCGCAGGGCTGGATCCCAAAGGCAGGGATGATATTCTGGATCAGATTGCAAAACTTCACAGGGAGCGGAAAATAACAGTTGTACTGGTATCACATAGTATGGAAGATGTTGCAAGGTATGTAGAGCGGATTATCGTTATGAACAAAGGAAAGATCATGTTTGATGACAAGCCAAAGCATGTGTTCCAGCACTATAAAGAGCTGGAAGCAATTGGTTTGGCTGCGCCGCAGGTCACTTATGCCGTAAAGGCCCTGGAAAGCAAAGGATGGAAGATAGATACCAGCGCTACCACGGTTGAAGAGGCAAGGGATGCTATCTTAAAAGCTATGAAAGGCAGAAGTATGCTATAGTGCCTGGTGCCATAAAATTGAGAAATGGAAAGGAAGCCAGTATTACAGGAGATCCTGTGATATGCAATGGTTATAAATATGATAAGAGATATTACATTAGGACAATATTATCCGGTGAAATCTCCCATTCACCGTCTTGACCCCAGGACTAAATTAGTTGGTACAATTGTATTTATCGTATCGTTATTTATTGTACGGTCGTTTATTGCTTATGCATTTGCTGCCGTCTGCCTGGGTGTCGTGATTAAGATGTCAAAAGTACCTTTTAAATTTATGATAAAAGGGCTGAAGACCATTATGATCCTACTCATGATCACGGTTGTTTTTAACCTGTTCCTGACGGGAGGAACCCCGGTTCTGACAATATGGAAGTTTACGATTACCCGGGAGGGAATCGAAACGGCAGTCTTTATGGCACTTCGTCTGGCATTTCTGATTATCGGATCTTCTGTCATGACGTTGACCACCACGCCGAACCAATTGACAGACGGTATGGAAAAAGGGCTGCGTCCCCTGAATAAACTGCGTGTGCCGGTACATGAAGTAGCTATGATGATGTCCATCGCCCTTCGGTTTATTCCAATTTTGTTAGAAGAAACGGATAAAATTATGAAAGCCCAGATGGCCCGGGGAGCTGATTTTGAAAATGGGAATCTGATACAAAAGGCAAAGAACCTGGTACCGCTGCTGGTACCGCTGTTCATCTCTGCATTTCGCAGGGCAAATGATCTGGCAATGGCTATGGAAGCCCGGGGTTATCATGGTGGTGAAGGAAGAACTAAGATGAAACCTCTGGTTTATAAGAAGCAGGATTATGCAGCTTATATCTGCCTCCTGGTTTATCTGGCAGGGATGATATTAATAAAATTGTATGTAAAGATGTAAATTCTGGAGTTCTGTAAAAAAATAGTGTATAAAAAGTAGTCTGTAAAAGGTGTGTGACATGAAACGAGTAAAATTAGTAGTTGCTTACGATGGTACAAATTACTGCGGCTGGCAGGTTCAGCCCAATGGAAATACGATTGAGGATGAATTGAATCGTCATCTTTCCGAACTGCTGCAAGAGGAAATTAAGGTGATCGGTGCCAGCAGGACAGATGCCGGGGTACACGCCCTGGGAAATGTAGCTGTGTTTGATACAATGGCGAGAATGCCGGCAGATAAGATTTCTTATGCCATGAATACCAGGCTCCCGGCAGATATCCGCATCCAGGAATCAAGCGAGGTATCCGAAGATTTTCATCCGAGATTCTGCAAAACAGTGAAGACATATGAGTATAAAATTTTAAATAAACGTTTTCAGGATCCTGTTCGCCGCCTGTATTCCCTGTTCTATTATATTCCCCTGGATGTGAAGCGCATGCAAAAAGCGGCTGCTTATATGATTGGTGAACACGATTTTGCGGGACTTTGTACCCACAAACCGGAAATCACAAATACGGTAAGAACCATCTATTCACTGGATATTGACAAAAAGGATGACCTGATTACAATCCGTGTCCGGGGTAATGGATTTTTGTATAATATGATCCGGATTATCGCAGGTACACTTATCCGGGTAGGGAATGGAAGCTTTGAACCGGAGTATATAATGGAGATTTTAGAAGGCAGAGATCGGAAAAAAGCAGGTGAAACAGCAAGGCCGGAAGGGCTGACGCTGGTAAAAATAGAATATAAAGATAAAGAGTGATGTTTGAAAAAAATAAAAAACATCACTCTTTTTCTATTGACAAAGAAAACATCTTATGTTAAAGTATGGATATCTTACAAATATAAATTCTGGCATTCGCCAAAGATTTTCCCATTTTTAAAACAGCATTAAGGATTACTATGATAGAACATCTCTGACTTTATATAGGGATTCTCTATAGAAAAATATGGAAAGGAGGAATATGCCTATGAAAGCATTTCTGGAGGAATACGGTATAATCATAATTGTTGCAATTATTGCATTGATTATGGTTTTACTGGCAACCCCATTAGGTCATTATATCGGTGAAGCAGTCGCAGCCACCGTTACAAATTTCATTACCAAATCCGGTATCACAAGTCCACCTCAAATTACAATGCCCTGGTAGTACAGGAAAATGCAGGGACTGTAACAGGTTCCTGCAAAAAGAAAGGAGAATGCAATATTAATCTTAAAGATGATTTTTGGACTTTTAAAGAAGAAAATTATGGACCTTTCTTAAAGTATGTCAAGGATGACCTGGTAACGGACATTAATTATAATGGCAGAGATACCTGGATAGATCACCTGGAAAAGGGACGGTTCCTTGCAAAAGACATAGAAGTAACACCGAATTTTATTAATCAGTTCAGTATGCGCCTGTCCAATGCGGTCAGCGCAAACTTTAATAAAAATGAAAATCTGCTGGAGGCAGAAACAAAAACACTGAGAATATCAATTATACATGAAAGCGTAGCCAGTACGGGCAGATCGGTATCCATCCGGAAAACAGATCCCTGCCGTCGGCTGTCCGAGCCGTTAATGCAGAAGTACAGCTATTGTTCCGGAGAAATGATGGCGTTTTTAGAAAATGCCGTAAAAGCCCATATGAATATTATTATGTGCGGATTGCCGGGATCGGGAAAGACGGAATTACTCAAATATCTCACCAGATTTGTACCAGACAATGAAAGAGTTATTACAATTGAGGACAATCTGGAGATACACTATGCAGACATTAATCCCGGAAAGGATGCAGTGGAATTGAAAGTAAATGAAAAACTATTTGACTATACAAAGGCAATAAAAGCATGTCTGCGTCAAAATCCAAAGTGGATTATGCTTTCGGAAGCCAGGTCAACAGAAGTAAAATATCTGCTGGAGGCAATGAGTACGGGGACCCATTGTCTGACGACTTTGCATACGGATGACGTTCGCAAAGTCCCGGATAGAATCCAAAATATGATGAAGGATTCCTTTTCGGCAAACCGCATGGAAAATGATATCTATTCCTTTGTGAATGTAGGTGTTTTATTGAAAAAGCGAATTAACAGTGCAGGAGTAATCCAGCGGTTTATAGAGCAAATCGGTATCTATAACAGAAATGAAGGCAAAGGGGTGAATGAAGTAATGATGCTTGCTGAAAATGGCAGTATGACACATCGCGGACTTCCTCAGAATATTGAGAAGAAATTCTTACAGGACAACATCAATAATCCCTTCCGGGTAACGGGGAGGTATGAAGATTGGCAATGAATAGAAAAAGAAAACCAGGCATCTTTAACTGGTTAAGTCCCAGAAATCTGGTGTATGAAGTAAACCGGTATGGGTATCATTTTTCCCTGCTGGGTTTTTGGAAATTTTATCTGCTGGCTCTGGTCAGTATTTTTATCATAAGCATCATCTATCAATTACAGCTTCCTTATATTCTGGCTGTATCGATTTTTTCTCTGTTCCTATCCCCTTTTATAATTTTGAATACGTATCAGAATATGTACCAGCAGAAACGGTTTCTGGATGTAACCAATTATCTGGAGCAGCTTCTGTATTCCTTTCGTAAAGGACCTAAGATACTCACATCCCTGCAGGATACACTGGCTGTATTTCCAGATGGGCAGATGCATGATCATATTCTAAAGGTCATGGATGCCATTCAAAATAAACCCATAGCAGAAAGTGGAGATTTATACCGGGATGCATTTTTGGAGCTGGAAGAGTCTTATGGCTGCCGCAGGCTGCGTCAGGCACATGAATTTTTAATAAAGGTAGAGAATTTTGGCGGCGAGTTTAACGGTGCAATAGATATCCTACTGGAAGACCGCAGAATGTGGATAGAAAGAGTCTATGAATTGGAAAAGAATCGAAGTAATCTCAAAGTAAAGATTACGATTTCTCTGGCACTGTCCTTTTTGATCTGCGGACTGACGATGTTCATGCTGCCAAAAGACTTTCAGACGCTTGGTAACGGGTTATCCCAGGCAGCAACCATGTCTTTGATGATCAGTAATATTATTATCTGGTATGTGGGGCAGAAGAAGCTCAGTGTGGACTGGTTAAACGACCTGGAAGAAAACTGTGAAGAGATCCAAAGATGTTATGATCGGGTTATGAAGCAAAATCCCAAAAAAGAAAGACAAAAATCCTTTTTCATGGCGGGGATCTGCTTGATAATCTGTGCAGCAGGAACCATTCTTCAAAATATTCCGGTTACGGTCATTGGGGCATCGGCTGTTATATATGCTCTGATGCAGCCCGGGATGGGACTTAAGATGGCGAAAAAAAGGATGGTTAGGGAAGTGGATAAGGCATTTCCGATCTGGATTATGGAGATGTCACTGCTGCTGCAAACAGACAATCCCCAGGTAGCGCTGACAAAATCTGTTGACAGGGCGCCCTATGTGCTCAGAGAAGATTTACGTAAGCTAGTGGATAATATAGAAAAAAATCCTGCAGCCATTGAACCATATCTGGGATTTATGTCCGGATTTGATTTGCCGGATGTGCAGTCCGTACTTCGGATGTTGTATTCCATGTCTGAATCCGGCTCGGAAGATTTCAAAAATCAGATTATATTTCTGGTAGAACGTAATAACCGGCTTTTGGATAAGTCGGAAAGAATCATAAATGAAGATAAGACAGCAGGGACAGGAATGCTGGTGCTAATTCCAATGGTAACCGGATCCCTGAAAATGATGACAGACCTGGGAGTCTTTTTAATGTCATTACTGAATTTGACCCAGGGAATGTAGAGGAGGGGTAAAATGAAAGCAGTTTTAGAAGAATATGCCTACGTAATAATCGGAATTATTTTGGCGGGGCTGATATTAATGTTTTTATTCAGTGGTTTAAAAGAAGGTGGATTTTTAGAAGTACTGGCAAGAAGATTTTCAAGTATGGTATTTGGCATAGCCATATAAGAGCAATGATAAGCGGGAGGTTGTGAGATGAAGGTTTTTATTCAGGAGTATGGAAAAGTAATCATAATAGCCGTAATCGGGGTGATCTGTATGATGATATTACTGTTTCATGGAGCGTTTATGGATATGGTGGACCGTCTGAAGCCTGCTAATCCAAATGTTCGAAACGAGGAAACAAAATATAAACTTTCTAGTCTATCAAAAAGAGAAAAACCAAAGTTTGTTTTTGGTTCGCCACAGTTAAAGCTGGGGGATAAAATATTCATTCGTGATTTGGTATTAAGGGTTGCGGATGCAGATGGAAATGATCTGAAAGAGTATATCCGTTACTACCTGGAGGATGGGACGCAGGTATCATCCGATTACGAAATACGGGCAGTTCAGTTTGGAACGATGTCTTTTATGTTTCACGCAGAGGATTCACAGGGACTTACAACGGATAAAAAGTTTGCAGTAGCGATAGTAAATAATTCGGATAGTCCGGAAGCAGCAAAGCTTTTGGAAGAATGGGATGTTGGAAAAGTCCCTCAGACGGTAATGGCAAAGGTCTTTGAGTATGATGATCAGACATCAGGCAATCCAGGAAAGCGGTATACCCTTACCATTGATGGAGAAGGAGCGGTAAAGGAATATGGTAGTGCTGGCCAGATACCATGGCTGAAAGATTATGCAGATAAAATAACGGAATGTGAAATTGCAGATACTGTCCAGACAGAGAATGTCAGTTACTGGTTCAGCGGGTGTTACAGACTGGAAATGATACCTAAGTTTCATGGAGTCCGCAGAATGCAGGGAACTTTTCAGAACTGTGTATCCATTCGTTATGGTTTTATAGAAAATACCGTGGAAGATATTAGTCAGGCTTTTAAAGGCTGTTCTGAAATGACTGGAATGGGACCTGTTTTTTCCTCTGTCACCAGGATGGATGAAGCCTTTTCGGGATGTATAAAGCTGCGGGGAGAATTATTCATTCAAGCAGATCCTTTCAGCTATCTGGACTGTCTGGAGCTGACAGCAAGCCAGACAGGCGGCGTTTCTCTGAAAATCTATGCGGCAAATGAAACCAATAGTTCTACCTTAAAAGAAATGGTAATTCAGGAAAATATAAAACAGAATGGCTCTCATGTGAGATATATGGGAATAAAAAGCTAGATATGCAGTTACCGGCAGAGATGACAAAAAACTTTTAGATGGGGGTACGGGGATTTATGAAGGATATCTTAGAGGAATATGGACAGACAGCGGCAATTGTTATAATCGGTTTGTCTCTGGTAAAAATTTTGTGGGCAGTGATGCAGGCGTTGTCGTACTAAATAAAAAATGAGGGAGATAAGATGAAAGGAATTGTTGAATTTTTTATGATTATCATTACATTTGCACTACTTGCAATTTCAGGAACCGCATATATTACGGCTTCTATCAATACGGCAAATGCAAGAGACTATCACGTATCAATTATAAATGAGCTGGAAGCCAGTAATTTTAATCAGGAAGTAATCGAAAGTTTATATACCGATGCGGCAGATAAAGGATATGTTCTCGAACCAATACTTCCCTATGAAATAGAAGATCATAAGAAAACAGCCGAAGTGGTTCTGAACTATAACTATGATATTGGAATTTTAAATATTACAAAGGAACAACATACAATACGTGGCTATGCAAGATAGGGGAGGATTATATGAAAGCGGGCATCATAGCATTTATCAGCATTCTGGTATTACTTTTGACAGGAAGCATCATTTATACAGTTTCAGGAAGAAATATCAGAAAATCGGAGCTGGAAAAAAGTCTTTCAAATGCAATTGAACAGACAATGGAAGTAAAATATCTGGATCATACATATCCAATCAGAGATCAGGAAGAGCTGATTGCAGATCTAACCGGAAACTTATTTGCACAAATATCCAGCGATGCAGATATAGAAATTCGTGTTAAAACAATAGACTTTGAAAATGGGTGTATGGATGTGGAAGCCATAGAACACTTTAAATATTTTACAGGAAAGGTTGGGGAAATTGCAGTCAGAAAAACAGTAATTTTCGAGCAGTTTCAGGATCCAAATGACAAATTTTATCAGGTTACATTTCTAAATAAAGATGGAACATTGTTTCGGCAGATCCAGGTCTACCATGAGGGGCGCCTGACAGCACCACAACCGGAGCCTGCTAATTTAATTCGGTGGGAATTAACTGGGGATAGTGCATGGGATGGTGATTTCGGTAAAATTATTGTAACTGAGGATATGACATTTCGTGCAGTATGCAGTTAGGGGGAAATAGATAATGAAAATTAAACCAGGGAGAATGATGATCGCAACCATATTAGCCCTTGCTTTGTGTCTGCCGGACATAGCTTATGCGGTGAATAAAGGAGTACCGGTTGTTATGACTGAATCAAAGGAGACTGTTGGAATCACAGAAGCAAAAGCTCAAAGTAATGCAGTAGAAGATTTTGCAAGCGTGTATGGAGTGAACAAGGCGAGCAATTCAAAAGAGGATAACGAAGAAGAACCGGGAACAAATGTGCAGGGCAGTACAGAAGAGCATACCATTGGAGAGCCAGGAACGAATGCGCAGAGCAGTACAGAAGAGCATAGCATTGGAGAGTCAGAGACGAACGCGCAGAGCAGTACAGAAGAGCATACCATTGGAGAGCCAGAGACGAATGCGCAGAGCAGTACAGAAGAGCATACCATTGGAGAGCCGGGAACGAATGCGCAGAGCAATACAGAAGAGCATCCCGGGGGAGAGTCAGAAACGAATGCGGTAAGGAATACAGATCAATCCGTTAGCCAGACAGAACGTCATGGAGAAAATAATACTGAAAAACATCCCACTGTTGAGGCAGAATCTAATGAGGAAACCAAAATGCAAGACACTTCCGATGCTGAACAAGCCAAAAAGATAATTTTCAAATTTTCAGAATATGTAAGTGGTGAGTTCCTGGACGGAGTACTAACGATCACCGGAAAGGGCGAAATACCGGATTTATCTATGTATGAGGATAATCCCCTTAATGATATACAAACGAAAATTAAATCTATTATTATAGATGAGGGGATTACCGTTATTGGTGATTATACATTTCGTAACTGCCGTAATGCAGAAGTGCTACAATTGCCGGCCTCTTTAAAAACCATAGGGAAATATGCTTTTGCAGAGAATTACTGCCTTTCTAAAATACAACTGCCAGACAACCTCCAAATCATAAAAGAAGGAGCGTTTAGCAAGGATATAAACCTAATGGTAGAGAACTTCCCTGATTCTTTGCAGAAAATTGAATCATATGCATTTTTTAATTGTTTTAAGATCAGGAAAAAAGATGCAGAGCTAAAAAAAATTAAGATAAACGAGGATGCATTTTTCCAGTATCCGCGTTATGTGAAGCTTGAAATACAATCGTACAGTAAAACCAATGCCAGCGGTAAACCAAACTTTGTTGGAGACCTTTATTACAATGCCTACCAGATGACACAGGAATTACAAGAGGTTGAATTACAGAAACTTCTAGAAAAACGAAGTGATAGTTCCGAAAAATCAGGAGAGAGATACAAGGATCTGAAAAGCTATTATGATGATATCATACAGAAAAAATATTCGGATGCAAAAATAAAATATTCGGTTACGATGGTAGATAAAAAGTCTGGTTTAAAAAAGGCGATATCACCTTTTTCGGCATCAACCAGAAATGCATCCAACCAGGCAGAGCTTGAAGCCGCGATTAAACAATCCGGCAGTGGCGATGTTATTAATATTACAAAAAATATGACACTTAAAAATGTTGTTATCACGAATAAAAATCTCACGATCAGAGCATCCGGCGGCAATCGCACAATTACGCCTGCCAATGGGAATAATGTAACTGCATTTATCTTAAACGGTAACAGCAAGGTCACTTTTGCAGCAACTGGAACCCATACGGCATCCAATGGATCGGCAGCAGTTAATAAACTCTATATTGGTGCAAGTGCCACAAAGGGGACCGGAAATTGTATAAATTCCAGCAATATCATTGTGCAGGGCACAGCAAGAGTTACAATAAACGGCAATGTACTTGTTCGGAACAGCCGCTATCATACCGTTTATGGAGATCCAAATACCACTATCGTATTAAATGGCGGAAGTCTTATGAATACAGCAGAGGTTACAGCAGTGAATGGTGGGGGAAATACTTTTGGAATTGGATCTTACGGAACCATTCTGATAAAAAGCGGTAAAATTTACTGTGAGAGCACAAAGCGGAAGATGCAGTATGGACAGGGTGTCCATTCTAACGGCGGTACGATAGAAGTTACCGGAGGTAGTATTTATAACTGCAACGTAGGTGTGGGGGTAAATCATGGAAATGGTGCAAATGGAGGAAATAAAGAGGATGCATATGCTACCTTCAGTGGAGGATTTATCTATAATAATGATATTGGAATACAGATCAATAATTCTATAGCGGATATTAATTCCGTATATGTAGGATTAACTTCGTATACAAATGCGGATACTTATCAAGTTTCCTCTAATACAACCTATGGAATATCTATTTCCAGCAAGTCAGATGTGTGGATGGAGTCAGCAGGGAGGATTTACCATACCGGAAATGAGGGCATACACAATGAAGGATCACTGGACATAACAAGCAATGCAAATGGAAATAGAACAAAAATATGGGGAAATGCAGGGTATGGCATCCGCAATACATCAACCGGATATGTATACCTTTATGGAGTTAATATTGATGGTGCCAAGACGGGCATGTTAAATGAGAATACCAGAAAAGACAGCTGCAATATAGAAAATTCCCCTTTTTCAACGAAAGGCACAGTAATTCAAAACTGTACATTAAGGGGTGTTCAAAATAATGGGAACATGTCTATCGTTTCGGTAGATTATGGGCTTGGAAACAGGATAGAAATTATAAATAACGGAGGAGGTGATAAGGGGGGTGGAATTTATAATAATGCCGGAAGGACCTGCCTGATAGATGCGCAAAGCAGTGATGCAGACTCAGTCCGTATTAACGCTAACAAAGGAAATTATGGCGGAGGAATTTATAATGATGGAACGGTAACCCTGAAAGGAACGGTAGCTGTCTCCGGAAATACAGCATCATCCAGTGGCGGAGCTATTTATAACAATCAAAACTTAATTATAAACAACGGAAGGATCTTAAATAATACTGCAGCAACATATGGCGGAGGTATTATGAATAAAAACACCTTATCAGTTACCGGAGGTGAAATTACAGGTAACCGTGCAGTGGCTAACAGCGGCGGCGGCATATGCAACGATGGAGGCACACAGGGCGTTGCCACTGTATTAACTATATCGAATGGTAAAATATATAATAATACTTCAGGCAAAGGATCCGGGATTGAACAGCATGGGGCATATAATCCGAAAATGACTGTAAAGGGCGGGTGGATATATGGCAATGCTGGCGGATACGGAATACATAATGAAGCGGGAACTGTAGAAATAAAGGATGGCGCTGGTATGGGATTTTCATCCTGGACGAATAGCACCGTCTTTACATCCAGTAATAATGGAGAAGGAAATATATATAATAAGGGAAATCTGTCAGTTCAGGGAAACGCAAATGCATGGATTTGCCTGGCAAGTACAACCAATTTTAATATAAACAATGTGGGGACTTGTACCATTAATTCATCAGGAAATTATCCTGTTATAACAGGGAAATCTACACATGCAGTAGATAATTCGGGGCAAATGACGATAGAAAAAGTCCTGATTTTAAATGCACAAGCTGGAATTTACAATAGCAGGAATATAAATATCAACGGTGGAGGGATTTACGGTTGTACTGCGTATGGCGTATATAATACAGTTACCGGAAATGTAATTATGGGAAATGCAGATATTCATGATAATTACAATTATGGTACGGGGGCAGGAGTCTATAATCTTGGTACCTATACCATGGCATCCGGATATATTCGAAATAATACATCATCAGGTGGCGGGGGTGTACAAAACAACGGGATATTTAATTTAAAAGGCGGTGAGATTAAAGACAATAGATCAGGCAGATTAGGTGGTGGTGTCAGGAATGATGGGACATTTACTATGTCCGGTGGAGGCATTAATGGAAATACAGCAGCCAGTGGTGGAGGCGGAATCTTTAGCGGAAGAAATAATGACCTGATCATATCGGGGGGTACTATTAAAAATAATAAGGTTTCATCCGGGAATGGAGGTGGAATCTATACCGATACCCATAGTGCCAAAACATTAAGTCTCACTAATACTACGATTACAGGAAATACAGTCACAGGCGGAAACGGCGGCGGGGTATATTATAATGCCAGCGTTACATTAGAAAGCAATAATATTAGCAGTAATTTAGCTGTAACGGGGGGAGGCATTGTCTTTGGGGGAAGTGGGAATACAATGAAATCCGGTTCCGTGGCTAATAATACGGCAACATCCTGGGGAGGAGGCATCCAGGTCTTGTCAGGCAGCTCACTGGTTTTAAATGAGGTCTCAATTTATGGGAATACCGCACCCAATGATGGAGGTATCAACAATGATGGAATCATTCGTATGACGGGAGGAACGATCCACAGTAATAAATGTAAAGCAGGAAATACCGGAGGAGGCATAAGGCTGGGAAATGCATCTGCGTCTTTTACAATGACCGGGGGCAGAATCTATGGAAATCATGGATATGGCATAGTAAACACATTAGGTACTGTAGATATCGAAAATGCGCCGTCTGTGGGTAATAAGTGGTCTTTAATCGGATTCGAAAAATTTGAAAATGCAGGTAGCGGACTTACACAGGCACAGTCGGAATCCAATCAAAATTCAATTGGTGCCATATACAATGCAGACCGACTAAATATAAAAGGTAAAACCCGTATATATAGCGGAACTGCTTATGGAATTAATAACCAGGGTAAACTAAACATGTATAACGGAGCAGATTGTATCGTATTTGGTAATTCTGATTTTGGAATATATAATGGGAGAGCCGGGACATTGACAATTGGTGGCGAAAATCAGGTCCGGTTTGCAAAAACAGGGTTGAAAAATGAAGGAACTGCAACTTTGAGTGGAGGTACGCTTACAGAAAATTCAAAAAGGGGATTGGAGAATACAGGAACCTTTCATCTGTATGCCGGAGATATCTCTAATAATGGTCAACAAATCACATCCAAATTCTTTCCAGATGGATTCACGGGATCTGATGAGATGGGAAATAGTATATATCAGAATGGTATTTTAAACGTAAAGGGCAATCCCAAAGTGTCTCAGGACATTTTTTTAACAACAAATCATTTTATTACAGTCGTTGATACCTGTGAATCGGATTTTATCATGTCCTTAAATAAAAACGATACTTTTAAAGGCAGAATATTGGCAAATTATAAATTCAATACGAAAAAACAAACCGCCAAATATTCGTTGGAGTATCGAACGAAAGAAACTGCAGAAGAAAAAGGAATTGTGATCGATGATCAGTCCGGCGTAGATGGTGCCTATCCTTATCAGGTGTTATTAGATGGAAAAAGTGTGTTGATAAATTATTTGCCCAACGGGGGAACAGGTGAAATGGTTGGAGATATAGTGCCCTTAGAGGATGATTATGTTTTGCGGGAGAATGAATTTCAGTATAAGGATCATTCGTATGCGGGATGGGATCCAGAACCTAGAAAACAGTCATTGGATATTCGTTTTCAGCCTGGACAGGTTGTTGTACCTGCGACTACGTTTCCTGATTATTTAAAACAAACCTATAGCAAACAAATTTTAAATAATAGTATTCAATATAGTTCAACAGTATCGGCTTTAGTAGCGGCATATGGAAGGCCTGTTTCAAGAGAATTAGATGAGGTTGATTATGATTACCTACTTGAGCTAAATGCTTTATGGAATGAGGCTCCAATAATAGATACCACAATATTAGAATTTTATGAAGGTGAAATGGTTAAAAAAGACCAATTAATGCAGGAGATTTATCTGTCAGATAATGGTGCCACTGACAAAGAAGATGGATTAAAAAGCAAAGGTATGGAGTATTATCCGCATCTTCTCGATGATAAAGTGAAAATTATAGGAGTAGATTATCATGCGATAAAAAATGGTTATTTACCAAGTAAAAGCAAAATCGTATTTAACACGGATATGCCTGATGACTATTTTTTTGATACTTATGAGCAAAAGGGAATGGAACAAAATGAAGTGGTTAGTCATAAGCTGAAATTTCAAGTTGAAGACAGTGCAGGAAATGTTACTGTTAAAGAAAGTGATATAAAAATATTATATAATAATTATCCTACTTTAAAAGTACCTGAAAATCTTATTATAACGACAGAAGAACTCGGGATGAATCCACTAACGATGAATGATCTGAGAGGTTATGCAAAAGCAAATGACATTGAAGACGATGCGGCAAAAAATCAAGGTTTGACTGATGCTGACGGTAATTTAATTAATATTCAGGAAAAAGTAGAAATTGTAAGCATTCAAGATGCATTAGGAAATACTATTCATCCAGAATATATACATGACGTAAATGAATATTTTGTAACTTACTCAGTGAAAGACCGTTTTGGTAAAGAAACACAGAAAACTATGAAACTAACTGTTGTAGAACCAGCGGAATTAACAGTAGATCATATTGAATATGTCAGATTCATATCACTGAAATATCTGGACACGTTAGACAAACAATCAAAATGGAATAAAGAAGAACTAAAAACAATACTGGAAAATGAAAAGTTTATCAATACTAAGATTTATACTCATGAGCAGGTAGTAAAAATAAAGAAATTAATGAAAGGTTTGAAAACGAAACAAGATTATGAATATGTTTTAAAAGTTATAAAAGAGGAATATATGAAAAAGTAGCACTTAAAAGCATCCAGCTGAAAAAACGCGGGATGCTTTTTGTTTGGAGAAATTATTTATTTTATTAATACTTTTAGCGTTTTACTATAAGGTCCTACCACTTTTTTATTACCTATCTTCTTAAATGATCGTACTTTCATATAATAAGTCTTTTTTGAAGATAAATTACGCAGAGTTTTTGAAGATCCGCTGAAATTTGTAACCTTATAAGATTTGAAGGTTTTACTAGTAGAATATTTTAATTGATAACCACTCGCATAAATCGTTTTTTTAATTCTGAACGTAAATGTTCTTTTATGAGAATGATTGAAACTGAGAATAATAGGGGCTTTTGGTGCAATAAAAAAGTATAAATTTTTGGTACCATAATAATTGCGTTTTCCCTTTATCGTAATCGTTGCTTTTCCAGGTTTTTTATTGTTCTTATACAGGAGGCTATAATCTTTATTCTTTTTAAGAAGCTTATTATTTAGTATAAGTTTAATTGACGGCTTTTGTGGCTTTCCATTATAAGTTTTCTGCTTGATAGTAGATGTTACCGCTTTTGAGATACTTTTACGTGAAAGTTTAGGAATAATAACAAGGTCAGCTTTGCCACATAAACTGCAGGAGCGGGTTTTTCTTCCCGCTTGTGTATAAGTTGCATGTCGTTGAATATTCCAATAACCATATTTGTGTGGCAGCCGTTGAATATCCGTTTCTTGGATTATCTTACCGCATAGGATACAGTGTAATTCTTTTTTTCCATTTACTTGACAAGTTGCTTGCCGGTTAATGATCCATTTTCCAGGATTATGGGAGGATGTTGGAATTATCTCTTGTTTGACGGTTTTACATAGAATACATTTTTGAATTTTAATACCCTGTGATGAACAGGTTGGCGGGGTTACTATAATCCCGCCGTCAAACTGGTGTTGTAATTTTTCAATAGACTGTGTTTCTAAATAACAGCATTTTAAGCAAGAATGGAATCTTGAACCTTCCTTTGTGCAGGAGGCAGGAAGTGTTTCCTGCCATGGACCAAAGGTATGATTCAGGCTGTTACAAATCATTTCTCCAGTAATAGTATTGAAGTAGAAAATCATATTATTATAATTTAAAGATGGTTCTTTATAAATCGCATGATCAGTGTTAATAAAATAAAGTTTATTATCTATAGTTATAAATCCGTATTCAGTTATCATTTTTCCAGTTTCTGCAGAAAAATAATATGTTTTTCCATCTAAATCCTGAAGTCCGGTTTTCATGATATGATCTTTGCCGAACAAATAGGTGTTTTGATCAATTTGATGTAAACCAACTATCAAATTACCATTATTATTGTAATAATATTTTTTGCCATTATTAACATACCAGTTATCAATGCGAGATACTGCCTTCTCATAATCAATTATGATAGGGGTCTCGGTATCTATTTGTGTCCCCCCATTTTCATTAATATTAGTTGTTAAAAAGTCTTTAAGGAAACCATTCTTTATTGTTTCACTTTCAACATATAATTTGCTACCACGGGCAAGACGGTCAAATGCACTCTGAGACAATTTTAAAGGAGATGAAAAGTGTAAAATAAACTCTATAGGGATTTGTGTTTCTTCAAAGGCATATGAATAGATTGTATTTACGGTAGCCGGTATTTTGATTATTTGTGTTTGCGTTATTCCATTAAAAGCAAAACTGCAAACAGATTTTACTCCATATGGAATGCTATATTCTTTCAATGAATATGAAGCAGGGTACAGTACTAACATATGTTCATTATCATTTCTGTAAAATAGAATGCCGTTTTCATCATACAATATTGGATTTCCATCTTCAACAATTATCTGTTTTAGAGTAAAACAATTAAAGGTAACATATTTTGGGCTAAGATTAGTAAGAGTTTTTGGATATTTAATCGTTTCAATGTTCTTCATCTCATAAAAGGCAAAGTCCTTGATGGTATTAACATTCGTTAGTGTAATGGTTTTTAAGTATGCATTATTATAAAAAGCATCTTCTTCTATGCTGAGAACACTCTCAGGTGAAGTATAGGAGTCATTTTGATACATTGCGGGATAAAGAATCAGTTTGGTACCGTCATTGGTTAAGAGAGCACCATCTACTACTTTATAATACTGGCTTTCTTGCGCAACGGTAACCAGCTCCAGATTATAGCAAGTAGCATCCTCATCAAAATGCATCAGAGAAGCCGGCAAGTCAATTCTTTTAGCAGAAGCTTTCGAAAAAGCCCCATTATGGATATAAGTAACACCTTCAGGTATGGAAATGGTACCGGGTATGCCCGTTAATTTACAATTGCTTCCAATTTCAGTGACGGCGTAATCCACGTTCAAATATTTCACAGTCCAAGGCTTGGAAGTGTCTCCATAGATAAAGTTTCCATTGGGATCACGCTGGGCTTTATCAACCAGCATAGCAGTTGGTTTTTCGCCAATGGATAAAATTTGATATATGCCAAAAGTAGAGTTAAATGTGTCCCCAACCTGTGCTGACTGCTCAGATTCGGACGGGATATTATCTGGGGAAGAGTAGACTTCATTTTCAGATTCTACTGAGGATTCAATTTTATGTGATCTTCCTTTTGGGTCAGATGGAGTATTTATAATTGCTGTTTCTTCAGTTACGATATCCTCTTCTTTATCGGTTGCTTCAGTAATAAAAGTAGTTTCATCTGTTTCTGATAACTGCTCAATCAATTGATCTGTAAAGTTATTTGGAACATTATAATTACTAGTTGATACCTCCGGAACAAAAGAATTATTGTTCATACCCGATACTTCTGGAATAAAAGAATTATTGCTAATACCCGATACCTCTGGAACAAATGCATCATTGTTCATATCAGATTCCCTCGGTATAAAAGCCGTATTGCCTATACCAGATAATTCGGATACAAATAGTTCATTGTTTATTTCGATTTCTTCCGGAATCTCGGATTCAATAGGATTCACCTGGGACGTTTCTGATTCCACATTATCAGAAGCTGCAAATGCTATATTTGAGATCCCTAATGAGACTATTATTGTGATAGATAAAATCTGTGTAAATATCTTTACTTTCATAAAATCTTCTCCCTTCAAACAGAAACCATTTATGGTTTCGTAATGACTTATATAAAACAAAAATAATAACGATCAATCATTCTTTTGTACATCAAAAAATTCAATATATTTATTTTAATCTTATAGTGGGATTTTAATGATATTAATAAGAATTTCATAGGAATAAAACTAGTTAGAAATATAATATTGTAGTTTATGCGATATGTGTGGGAATCAATAGTAATACATAACTTAATTGTATTGTTTTATTATACATGAAAGTATATACTGTAAGCAATCATTTTCTAATATAAATTTTGAAAAGAATTTATTAGGTATATGCCAGAGTATGTATGAGAATTTAGCTCATCAATTAGCAAGCATCAAAGCCGTTTCAGGATCTTATAAAAACAGTACAATCTGTGTGGACTCCTAAGCAGCTTTTAGGCAGGTTTTGGATGGTTCAACATACCGATACTAATATTTTCAATACGTTAGGTGTAAGTCGCCGTATCTTGAGCTTTTGTTCTTGAATCTTTTCAGTACAGCTATTATACTGGAATTAACGAATTTGGAAGGGCAGGAAGATAAGATGCTTAAGGTGGCTGTTTGCGATGATGAGAAATTAGTCGTTCAGCAGATTAAAGATTATATATTAAGTTTTAGGCTGCTGTGTGTGGTGGATACATTTGAATGCGGGGAAGAACTGGTCAGGATGCATAAAGAATATGATGTTATTTTTCTGGATATCGATATGAAAGGCATCAACGGAATTAAGACGGCACAGAAGATTCGAAGCTATGATAAAAAGGTGAAAATTATCTATGTGACTGGCTACAATGATTACCGCAATTATGCGTTTTCGGTACATGCATTTGGTTATCTGATTAAACCGGTCAGCCAGGAAAACATTCACAGGCAGTTAGAAGAGGTTTTAGCATATACGGCGGAAGAAGAGCCGGAGCAGATGCTGCGTTTTGAGACAGAAGATGGGATACATGAAATAAATGTGAAGGATATTTATTATTTTGAGTATGCTGACCGGAAAATTCTTATGAGGACGAAAGCGGGAGATTTACGATTGCATGGCAGTATTACGGCAATGGCTGTTAAGATGAAAGCTTATGGTTTTTATATGCCGCATAAAAGTTTTTCGGTTAATCTGTTTTATGTCAAGACAATAAAGGGTTACGATATCCATATGATGGATGGAAGTACGGTTCCTCTTTCACAGAAGAAGTCAGTGGATTTCAGGGAAAAATTGAGTCATTATATGGCTAACCGTATATGAGAGGGGCATAATTAAAATGGCTATTTTAAATCTTGTATTGGGAATTACGGAATTGGGCGTGATGATTTATTGCGCATATTATTTTATGAGTCATATTGAGCGGAATATTTATCGGGCAAAATGGTGGTATATTGCCGCGTTTTTTTTCTATGGTATGATTATTATTTTAGGTGTGATATTTAGAAATACAATTTTAAGCATGGTTGCCGGAATTGTGTATCTGGCTGTGATGGGGCATTTTTTATTTAACAGCAATATGCTGTATATTGTCTATTATGCGTTGTTTACACTGATCGGAGTTTTGGGGCAGTCTGCTATATTGAATCTGTCTTCACTGTTTATTCCATCAAATGATATAAACAGTGCTCTTTTGATGGCAAATATTGCGTTGACATTGAAAATAATCCTATATCTTTTATTGACTAAGTTTATGGTGTTTTTTGTGAACAGGAAGAAGATAAACAGAATTAATAAATGGCAGCTGGTAAGCATGTATATGGTGCCGGTATGGAGTGTTATATTCCTGCTTTCACTGGTTCAGGTGGGGGCGGTTTATATCCAGTTGTATGGAATTACTGTGATTGCAGTTAATATTGTTTTACTGCTTGTCCTGGATGTTTACTTTATCTATCTGGGAGGATATATTTCAAAATCTAATGAGCTGGAAAAGGAACTGCAATTGTATCATCAGCAGAATGAACTACAATACAAATACTACGGGGAGCTGGAGAAGAAATATCAGGATTCCCGGAAAGTTCTCCATGATATGAAAAACCATCTCATAGCAGTGGAGCAGTTGTACCATATGCAGGAGTCAGACGCAGGAAATACTTATGTAAAAGATATGCATCATATGTTAAATGTGCTGGGGGAGCGTTTTTATACGAATCATAAAATGTTAAATATCATTTTGAATGATAAGCTGAGCAATGCAAAGCGTGACGGTATTTATTCGGTGGTTGAAATCGGTGAGGTCAGCCTGGAATTTATGAAGGACATTGATGTGACAACTGTATTTGCAAATCTTCTGGATAATGCTATTGAGGCGGCTAAAAGAGTGAGCGAACACCCGTATATACGAATTAAAATGAATTATTTTAATGAATTTGTTGTGATTAGTATCCGCAATTCACTTTTAGCGGAAGGGGTAATGAATGCGGTCCAAAAAGATGAGGAGCACCGGAGCCGCCATCGCAGTAAGGTAGGAAGGCACATGGGATATGGTCTGCAAAATGTAAAGAAAACCCTGGAAAAGTATAACGGTACAATGCAGACAGGAAGTTCCGAGAGCGAATTTCAGGTAAATATAACACTGCCAATTCCGGAAAGCAGATAATTTCTCCGAAAGCAGATAATGTCTCCGAAAGTAGATATGTTGACGAAATGTGTTTTATTGTTAAGAATGTCTAATAAAGTTTAGATGTATTAAAAAATAGAAAAGGTTTGAACAGGTGAAAAAGAATCTGTTCGAACTTTTTTTATTTTTTGGATATTTTACTTGACAAATATCAAAAACTTTTGTAAAATATGCTTAAAATTACTTTTGCAAAATATATTTATAAAAGATGATTAGAAACTAAGGTGCAAATGAAAAAAAAAAAATACTAACCACATAACTTAGAACTACAATACCAAAAACCACAAATCACACCAAAATAAAATATAAAATGAGGGGGTAACAGCATGAAAGCAGCATATATGGATGGAACATATGAGATCATATACCGGGACATTGAGAAACCGGTGCCAGGCGAGAATGAAGTCTTGGTTAAAATCGAATATGTAGGAATCTGTGGCTCAGATGTTCATTTTTATGAAAATGGAAGAATAGGAGATTTTATTGTTGACGGACCATTTATTCTGGGGCATGAATCGGCAGGCACCATAGTGGAAACAGGCAGTAAAGTTACTGATTTGAAAACAGGCGACCGGGTGGCACTGGAGCCTGGGATTACCTGCGGGAAATGTGAATTTTGCAAAACTGGCAGATATAATCTGTGTCCGGAGGTGAAGTTCTTTGCAACGCCGCCGTATGATGGAGTATTGACGGAATATGCAGTACATCCTTCTGATATGTGTTTTAAACTCCCGGAAAATGTTTCTACGAAAGAAGGGGCATTGGTAGAGCCGCTGGCTGTGGGATTACATGCAGCAGCACAGGGGAATGTTAAGCTGGGGGACAGCGTGGTGATACTTGGCGGGGGATGTATTGGTCTGGTGACACTGCTTGCCTGTAAAGCCAGGGGGGCTGCCAATGTAATTGTTGTGGATATGCTGCAGAAACGTTTGGACTATGCTGAGAAATTGGGAGCAAATCATACGGTAAATGCAAAGGAGATGAATGTAGAAAAAGAACTGGAAAGGCTATTGGAAGGAAAAGGTGCGGATGTTGTTCTGGAAACGGCAGGTGCTGTGAAGACGATACAGCAGACGCCTGAATTCACAAAAAGGGGCGGTACAATCGTGTTAGTGGGGATGGCGCCACAGGATGTCATAGCATTTGATTTTGCTAAAGTAATGGCAAAAGAACTGAGTGTGAAGTCTGTGTTCCGCTACCGTAATCTTTATCCGGTGGCAATCGCCGCAATCGCAGATGGAAAAATTGATGTTGGGAAGATTGCAACGCATGAATTTGACTTTAGTGATGTGAAATTGGCATTTGATACTGTTATTGAAAATGCACAGGATGTTGTAAAAGGGGTAATTAAGGTTTCTTGACTTGTTTCAAACGGGTAGCAAATAGAAGCTTGTAAAACAGAATGGGAGGAAAACCAATGAAAGCAGTAGTGTATAGTGAACCAAGAAAATTTTCTGTTACAGAGATTCCAAAACCTGAAGTAAAGGAAAACCAGGTATTGATTAAAGTCAAATCCTGCGGGATATGCAGAACAGATGCACATATTCATGAAGGGGAATTTATCGCCAGGTTTCCGCTGACACCGGGACATGAATTTGCAGGTGAAATTGTGGAAACAGGATGTGCCGTTAAGGGATTTCAAGTTGGTGACAGGGTAACGGGAGACAATACCGTATTATGCGGCGAATGTTATTATTGCAGAAGAAATATGCCGCTTTTTTGTGAGAACTTTTACTCGTTGGGATGCAATGGACCCGGTGGTTTTGCAGAGTATGTTGTGGTGAATTATGATAAGGTATTTCCAATCAGTGACAAACTTTCTTATGATGAAGCCTGTTTCGCAGAACCGCTTGCCTGTGCCATTCATGGCATGGATGTGATTGATGTTCAGTGCGGCGATGATGTTTTGATATTTGGTGCAGGTCCCACAGGAATATTATTGACACAGCTGATACACCGGGGAGGGGCCGCAAATGTGGTAGTCTGCGCATCCTCAAAGGCAAAACTGGATTTGATTGAGAAAAATGGGTATGCCAAAACAGTTCTGATGGACAGAAACGACTATGGAGTCCATACAGGGCAGCTACATCAAATGTTCCCGAAAGGATTTGACGTGGTCATTGATGCAACCGGGGTACCGGCGGTGCTGGAACAATGTCTGAATTTTCCTAAGGCAAAAGGAAAAATCGTGGTTTATGGGGTTGCTGGCAATGAGGATACCATACGGATTAAACCTTATCAGATCTTTGAAAAAGAGTTAAAGCTGATCGGATCTTTTGCACAGACACATTGTTTTGACAGGGCTGTAAAATTTATGGAAGAGGGAATTGTAAAGGTGGACGATCTGACAAGCCATCATTATTCCCTGGATGACTTTGATAAAGCAATGGATCAGATGTTAAATGGCAGAGGGCAGATGAAAATTATTATCCATCCAAATGGATTATAAAGCAGGCACTAGCTGAATTAGGAAAAAAGAGGAGGGATTACTTCTTCATGGCAAATGAGATTATTCTGGAAATGAAGAATATTACAAAAGAGTTTCCCGGGGTAAAAGCACTTGATAATGTAAAGCTGACATTGAAAAAGGGTGAGGTTCATGCACTGATGGGGGAAAATGGTGCAGGAAAATCCACTCTAATGAAAATTTTGTGCGGTGCTTATACTAATGATAAAGGCTCTATATCTGTAAAAGGTAAAGAAGTGAACTTTCATTCCACAAAAGATGCTATAGATCATGGAATTACTATGATTTATCAGGAACTGAACCTGGTTCCGGAAATGACAATTGCAGAAAACATCTTTTTAGGCAGAGAAAGCAGCAGGGCAAAATGCCTGATTAATAAGTCTCTGATGAACCGGAAAGCGAAGGAACTCTTAGAAGAGCTTGGGATGTCTGTGTCACCTAAGATGATTTTAGGCGAATTGACTGTGGCGGGACAGCAGATGATCGAAATAGCAAAAGCAGTTTCCTATCATTCTGATGTGATTATCATGGATGAGCCGACATCTGCAATATCGGAAAAAGAGGTGGAACAACTGTTTCGGATTATACGTTCTCTGACGGAAAAAGGTGTTGCAATCGTTTACATATCACATAAAATGGACGAAATATTTCAAATCGCCGATATGATAACCATTCTAAGGGATGGACAGTGGGTGTTATCAAAACCGGCTTCGGAATTAGATGACGGACTTCTGATTCAGGGAATGGTTGGACGTGAACTTGGTGATTATTATCCGAAAAAAGTGGCGAAGATTGGAGAAACGGTATTCAAGGTAGAGGGGCTGGATGACGGCAGGCTGATCCGGGATATTTCCTTTGAGGTAAAAGCAGGCGAGGTTTTGGGGTTTGCAGGTCTGATGGGGGCAGGAAGAACGGAAACCGCGGAAATGGTATTCGGACTCCGTAAGAAAAAGCAGGGTAACTTATACCTGGAAGGGAAAAAGATCCGGATCGTCAATCCTGACCAGGCGGTAAAAGAAGGAATTGCTTATGTGCCGGAGGATCGGAAGTTAAGAGGTCTGAATCTGATTGGAAGTGTAAAAGACAATATTGTAATTTCAAATTTGAAAAGACTGAATAAGAAGCTGTTTTTGAATACTAGTAAGCTTAATAAAGTAGCCGATGAGCAGATTAAACTGCTGTCGATCAAAACGCCTTCCAGGGAGGCACTTGCCCTGAATTTGTCAGGAGGAAACCAGCAGAAGATAGTATTTGTAAAATGGCTGCTGACGAATCCGAAAGTGTTGATATTGGATGAACCAACGAGAGGAATTGATATTGGAGCAAAAACGGAAATTTATGAACTGATTAACCAGCTGGCGGCGAAAGGAATTGCAGTTATTATGATTTCATCTGAGATGCCGGAGGTGCTGGGAATCAGTGACCGGATACTGGTATTTAGTGAAGGACGGATTACCGGAGAGCTGAAGAGAGAAGAATTCAGTCAGGAATTGGTTATGCAGTATGCAACACCACATAAGGAGGGAGAGAAATGACAGAGAAAACCGCAAATCAAATGACAAAACGGCTAAATGGCAAAGATCTATTTAATAAATATGGTATTCTGTTGGTTTTTTTAATATTGTTTGTACTTTTAACAGTGATTACCAATACCTTTTTTACATCCAGAAACCTGATAAATGTGTTAAAGCAGGTATCTATTAACGGTATCATTTCCGTGGGAATGATGTGTGTACTGCTGACAGGAGGTATTGATTTATCGGTTGGTTCCATCGTGGCATTATCCGGTATTGTAGCAACAACATTTGCACATCCGGGAGAATATCCGGTGATTGTTCCGATTATTCTCGGGGTTTTGGCAGGTGCGGCTTGCGGTGTGGTCAATGGAACACTGGTTGCATTTTTAAATCTGCCGGCATTTATTGCGACACTTGGTATGCTGTCGGTGGCTTCCGGAGTTGCGCTTGTTTTGAGCAAAGGACGTCCAATTAGTAATCTGAGTGAGCAGTTTCGTTACATAGGCGGTGGATCAATCCTGGGGCTTCCTATTTTGATATACATATTAGCAGCCGTATTTTTGATTGGGTATCTGATATTATCCTGGACGAAGTTTGGACGGTATTTATATGCAATCGGGGGCAATGAAGAAGCTGCAAAAGCATCTGGATTAAGCGTAGCCAGGATAAAATTATTTGTTTATATGATTTCTGGCATCTGTGCAGGCCTGGCGGGAACTGTACTGGCATCCCGTATCAATGCAGGCCAGCCAAATTCAGGCGAAGGCTATGAACTGGATGCCATAGCAGCGGTTGTAATCGGAGGGACCAGTTTAAATGGAGGTATAGGAAAGGTATCAGGGACAATCCTGGGTGTATTGATTGTAGGGGTAATCAATAACGGAATGGATCTTCTGAATATTTCTTCCTATTATCAGAAGATCGTTAAGGGGTCTATTATTGTACTAGCTGTACTTTTAGACCGCATAACAAAAAATAAGAACAAATAAAAAGGAGATCAAGGTATGAAGAAAAAAGTGGCAGCATTAACGATGGTTTGGGTACTTGCAACAATTTCACTTGCAGCCTGTGGGACATCTGATTCCAAAGGAACAACGGAAGGGGGATCATCTGCTAAAACCGAGGCAGGTACAGCAGAAGCAGCAAAGCCGGAAACAGCAAAAACAGAATCAAAATCAGAAGCGGAAGCAGATGCGGCAAATGCGGTGGATGAGGCCGTTACAGAAGCAGCAGGAAAAGCTTCCGGTGAGAAGTACAAGATCGTATTTTCTTCCTATAGCCAGACTGCTCAGTTTCAGGTACTGCTTGCGGAAGCCATGCAGGATTATGTCAGTGAAAAATATGCCGACTCTGTGGATTTCAGCGTCTTAGACGGAAATATGGACTCTGCCACCCAGGTGGGGCAGATCGATAACCTGATTGCACAGAATGTGGATGGAATTTTAATCTGCCCTATGGACGGGGATGCGCTGGTGCCTGCCGTAGAAGCTGCAAATGATGCAAAGGTTCCGCTGATTACCGTAAATGCCCAGGTAAATTCCGATGAGATCCTGGCACATGTGGGTTCTGATGACGTCGTTGCAGGGGAACTGGAAATGCAGTATGTAGCAGATCAGCTGAATGGAAAAGGAAATATTGTGATTTTACACGGACCAAATGGTATCTCTGCAGAAGTACTGAGAAGAGAAGGTTATGAAAATATATTAAAAAAATATCCGGATATTAAGGTTTTAAGCGAGCCAACCTGCAACTGGTCCAGAGAAGAAGCTCTGTCCACAACGGAGAACCTCTTGCAGGGAGCCGATGAGATTCAGGCAATCGTGGCACAAAATGATGAGATGGCCATGGGAGCGCTCCAGGCAGTTCTGGATAATGATATGGGTGATAAAATAATTGTAACTGGAATTGATGCAATTGATGATGCAAAAGCAGCAATTGAAACAGGAACACTGTCAGCAACCGTATTCCAGGATGCTAAGGGACAGGCAGAAGCGGGTATTGATGAAATTCTGGATATTGTTAAGGGCGGGGAACCCAAAGATGTATCGATTCCGTATGTTCTTGTTACAAAAGACAACATAGCAGATTATAAATAGGAAAAGAAGAGGGGATTTGTATGAAAAGAGGCGGGGTTATCAATCAAAGACTCAGTGAACAAATAGCAGGATTGGGGCATACGGACTATTTTATGATATGTGACGCAGGCTTTCCTATTCCGGAAGGGATGGAAAGGGTGGATCTGGCACTTGCATTTGAGATTCCGACGTTGAAACAGTGTTTGAAAGCCGTGTTGGATGAGGTTGTTGTTGAAAAGGTTTGCATAGCCGAGGAAATGGAGAAATATAATCGGGACGGCTATGGGTATATTAAAAATGTGTTTGTGAACCAACCGGTGGAATGTATGCCCCAGAACTTGCTTGTGAGAATGGCAAAGAAATGCAGATTTATTTTAAGAAGCGGTGAACTGGCTCCTTATTCCAATGTAATAATGCAGGCAGCATCAGGAGTAGAAGACTATAAAAAAGCATTAATTATTGACCTGGAGTAACTTGCTTCCCTTAGCCATGAAATCAAAAAGCGGGACATTCTCTGTGTTCTGCTTTTTCGATTTTAGCAAACAAAATATATACAGAAAAGATGTGACTTTACGAATATGGAAGAATTTGGTATAATGGAACAAATAAAGTTAGAAACCCCTGTGGCTAAAAAGGGGAAAATAGGGATAGTGAGCATGAAGAGTACCAGCATGGAATTAAAAAAGATCAACCGTAACAACATCTATCGGTTGATTCTAAATGACAAGAAGATATCAAAGCAGGATGTTGCCTATAAACTGCGCTTAAGCCTTCCAACCGTAAGTCAGAACCTGTCAGAACTAATGGAAATGGATTTAATTGAAGAAACAGGAACTTTTGAATCCACAGGCGGAAGAAAGGCGAAATGCCTCTCCTGTAACGGGCGGGCAAAAGTAGGAATAGGACTTGATATAACGAAAAACCATATCTCCCTGGCAATTGTGGATCTGACGGGGACAATGGTGGACAGTATCCGGGTCAGACGTAGTTTTGAGGCGGATAAGGCATATTATGAAGACATAAGACTGCTTTTAGAGCAGATCGTGGAGAAAAACAAGATTGATCCGAAAACAGTATTGGGAGTGGGGGTGACACTTCCGGCGATTATCGGCGGGGACCGAAAAAGTATTCCGCAGGTTTATTTGTTTTCCCTTCCACCTGATTTTTATGAGGAATTAAAAGCGTATATCCCATACCCCTATACGTTTTACAATGATTCAAACGGAGGCGGATTCGCCGAAATGTGGTACCGGGAAAAAGGAAAAAATATCTTGTATCTGTTCCTGGGACCTACCGTTGGCGGCGCTGTTTTGCTGGATGATAAAATCTATTATGGGGACAACCAGAGGAGCGGTGAATTTGGTCATACAACGCTGGTGCCGGGCGGAAAGAAATGTTATTGCGGGAAAGAAGGATGTGCAGATGCATATCTTGCGTCCTCCATCTTATCGGATCATACCGATGGAAGCCTGGAAAGATTTTTTAAGCTTCTGGATGCCGGGGATGATCAATGCAGAAAAATATGGGATGAGTATGTGTATTATCTTTCTGTGCACATTAATAATTTGAGGACATTTTTTGACTGCAAGGTAGTATTGGGCGGTTATGTCGGCGGATACATCAAAAAATATATCAAAGATATCCAGACGCAGGTAGCTGGGCGGAATACATTTGAAAATGATGGCAGTTATGTGGAAGCAAGCAGCTTTTCCTGGTGGTCATCTGCGGTTGGCGGTGCCCTGCTATATGTATCAGAATTTATAAAAGAGGTATAATTGATTTATGCTTTTAAATTCATTAAAGAGGTATTATTGATTAAAAATGGGAGTGGAAGATACCCCGGGGAGGCAAAATGGCAGGCAGGGTCAAAAATGCAAAGGTGTTTTTTTTAACAGGTGCTATATTGATGCTTGTGTTTTGCACAGGATGCATGGCTAATAGTACGCAGCTGGCAGACGGATTTGATGAGGGTGAATTAAAAAAAGCTTCCCAGCAGATCGTGGACCAGATAAATGAGAATGATTATGATGCATTTCTGAAGTTTGCAGGGGATGAAATGAAGGAACTTATTTCACAGGAAAAGTTTGAAAATGAGGTTGTGGGATATGCGAACAGCAAGGGTGCCTTTCAATCTTATGGAAAGCAGGCTGTTATCGGGCAGAAGTATGAAAAAACAGGTGAAGACTGCGGAGTAGTGGTAATGGCAGCAGAATATGAAGATGGAACAATCCAGTATACCATCAGTTTTACGAAAGACATGAAATTGAATGGGCTGTGGTTAAAATAATATGGAAAATCAGGAGCATGAGAATAAAATGTTCCTGATTTCTTTTTTTGTGCGGATAAATTCCGGTGAGTCCAGACTGGAGGAAAACGGGGAAGTTATGGTAAATGAAGGAACCTTTCGTTCTTCTAAGATACCCCTGGGACATTTACCGAAAATATAAATGCGGTCAGCGAGAATCATTGCCTCTTCGATGTCATGGGTTACAAAAATTATGGTTTGTTTTAATTTTTCCCAGATGGAAAGCACCAGCTGCTGCATTTGAAAACGCAGTACAGGATCCAGTGCGGAAAATGGCTCATCCATTAAAAGGAGCTGGGGATGCAGGATTAAGGTGCGTGCAAGAGCAGCCCGCTGCTGCATACCGCCGGATAATTCATTGGGATAATAATTTTCAAATTCGTTTAGATGTACCAGACTAAGATATTCCTGGACCGCCTCGTGCTGATCCTTTTTGGAAATATGTCTGCGGTTTAAGCCATATGCGATATTTTCCTGAACCGTCAGCCATGGAAAGAGAACCGGGGTCTGAAATACTACCCCGCGGTTTGCCCCCGGACCGGTAACTGACTGTTTTTCCAAATATATTTCGCCCGTATCGGGCATTTCAAATCCGGCAATCATATTCAAAAGCGTGGTTTTTCCGCATCCGCTGGGGCCCAGGAGGGCTACGATTTCATTTTGGTTTACCGTGATATTCAGGTTTTGAAAGACACATATGGAATCCTGAAACGAGGTACGGTAGCTTTTTGATATTCCCTGAACGGTTAAAAGATTATGACTCATGAAGATCTCCTTTATAAATACATTCTTAGGTTTCCACAAACAAGTCTTTAAGGATTCAAGTTTTATGGTTTGCCAATTTTTAATCACACTCTAAACATTGCACTTTTTGACCGGATAAAACAGAGTGCAGATTTTAACCAGCAGAAAATCGGATAGTTTACCGGTAATAGCAATAACTGTCATACAGGCAAGGACGATATCTACATGTCCCAGCATACGGGCATCAGTCATGATGGCTCCGATCCCCCTGGTTACTCCTGTGACTTCACCCAGAACCAGGTAAGCCCAGGAGATTCCAAGCCCCAGGCGAAGACCTACCAGAACGGAAGGGAATGCACTGGGAAGCGTCACCGTCCAAAACAGGGAAAACGAACCTGCCCCCATCATTTGACCTGCCCGCAGATAGGAATCAGGAACTTCTTTTGCACCTTGCGCAGTGTTCATGTAGATTGGGAAAAAGGTAGCCAGTGATATGAGAAAATGTGTACTTTTTTCGCCAACACTGAACCAGACGATTGCTATGGGCAGCCACCCGATGCCGGGAACTGCCCGCAGAGCATGAATAAACGGATCAAATATTTTCTGAAGCAGGCGGACCCGCCCTGTGAGAAAACCCAGGGTTATGCCAAGCAGTGCGGCAGTCAGAAACCCTTTTAAGACCCGGAAACAGCTGATCCATAAATTGGCAAAAAGCTTACCTGAGTAGGGGGTGGTTTTAGAATTCCCCAATATAAAATCAATCAGAACAATCCAGAGCTTCTGTGGAGAAGGCAGCACATATTCGGGAACTGCGCCTCTGCTGGTAGCCAGATACCAGAGCAGAATGAGTATTCCCGGTATCAGAAAGCCCCATAAGCCGGAAGATAATGTTGTCAGAGTTTTTTTAGCAAGTTTTCTATCCATATCGCCTCGTTCTTGTTACTGATTTTTCTTTGTATTTTCCAGGAAAGTAAGGTCAAACAGGGAGTCAATGTCAGGCATATTTGTGATAATACCCAGTTCCAGCATTTTCTGTGCCAGATTTTTGGTGTTCTGGATGAAGGCATCGTCAATATCCCAACACAGCTCGATGTTATCTGCGGAGATTTTGAGAAGATCTTTTTCCGTTCCGAATTCTTCCGCTTTATCCAGCCATGCATCCTGGTTTTCCGTCAGATACTGGGTTGCCTTAATGTGGGCATCCACCATCTTCTGAACTTCCTCAGGTTTATTTTTAATGGTGTCTTCTGTTACAATCATAGCCGCATTAATAGTTCCGATACTGTCATCAAAATATGGATAGCTTAAGATTTTACCGTAACCATTTTTGACTGCTTCTGAAGGGTACGGTTCACCGCTGCAGAATGCATCAATGGTTCCATCAGCAAGAGCCTGTCCCATATCAAAGAAGTCAATCCGTACCAATTCAACATCTTTTTCCGGATCTATGCCATTACGTTCCAGAACATCCAACAATAATGCATGATGCATGGTACCTGGAACATATGCGATGGTTTTGCCTTTTAGATCGGCTTCTGTTTCAATTCCGGAATTTACTCCGACTGCCAGAGCAGAGCATTTGTTGCAAAGACTGGTGACAATGCGTACAGGTTCATTATTTGCCGCCGCACTTATAGCTGTTACCAGGGTAGTTCCGGTCATATCCAGACCGCCGGAAAGAAGAGCAGTTTTCTGATCACCGGGGTTTGTGAATGGAAGAACCTCAACGCTGGAGCTTTTATCAATAAACTGGTCATAGAAAAATGGCTGGATTGTCTGAGCAGTTTTCCAGGTCCCCACCTTTAATTGTATGGCATCAGCTGAAGCCACATTGGCTGATTGTGTATCTTCAGATGCATTCATATCTTTAGAAGAAGCAGCATCTTCAGTGGGATTAGAAACTTCAGTGGAAGCAGCATTTTCAGTGGAATTAGAAACTTCAGTGGAAGTAGCATCTTTAGTAGAATTAGCATCTTCAGGTGAATTAGCATCTTCAGAGCCGGATTTTTGACATCCGGCAGCAAATACCATGCTGAAAACCAGAAGCAGGGTTAGAATCAGGAATATTAGTTTTTCTTTAATAGCGTGTTTTTTCATAACAAGTGTTCCTTTCATAAATTAAAGCTATTTTTTACATTGATGTTGAATCGTTTTCCGTTTGATGGACAGTGTACCCATTATTTTGGAACCACTGTTTTGCCACGTTTACATCGAACTGTTTCCATTTTTCGTTCGGAAAACAACAGGCATCCCGGGGAATAGCGCCAGTTTCGATAACCACCACATTTGCTCCAAACTGAATTGCCAGTTCACTGGCGGGGTGTACGCAGATTCCGGGAACTTTATAACCGCATGCCAGTCTGGTAACGGCAATAATCTGGGCAAGCCTTTGATCGCTGATCTGAGGCAGTTCCCCCAGAGGGGTTCCCTTTACCGGAACTCTTGCCATGGCTCCCGAAACAATAGCGCCGAAGTCGATGGTCATTTGGCAGATGTCTGCAATTTCTTCGTTCGTATGTTCTATACCAACCGGTTCTACTAGAAAAACCAGTTTTAGTGGAGAGTTTTTACAGGCATTTAACGTAGCAATACGGTCCTCTTTTTGGAAGCGGGTATCCTTGCCTTCGCCTAAACGTAACGAGTGATAAATGAAATCTACACCGCGCCTGGAAAGCTCATGGGCTTTCGTAACATCAAATTCACCAACGTTTAAACCGATTTCGTAGGTACCCTGAACTTCCTTGCGGATGGTATGGATGAGTGATTCCAGAACATCCAGACTGTAAAACTCGGTTGTTCTGAGTACAATCCAGCGTACTGTATTTTCAACATAGTAGCGCACATTCCCGATAATTTCTGCTTCGGAAAAATCCCGTTCTACTTCAACCAGTCCCCATTTTTTCCCCAGGGAGCAGAAGTCGCAGTTCATCGGGCAGGCTTTAAAATCAACACCCATAGCTCCCCAAAGGTAAGCGCGTTTTTCCGTAATTGTCTGAGCAACCTCAAAAGCGGCTTTCCCAAGTGCATCTATAGCCGGAGAGTCCAGGGGGATGGACAGAAGATCAATCATGAGCTGACGGTCAAGAGATTTCCTGTTTAAAGAAATTTGTTTTGCATACTCTATTTTTTCAAATATATTCATTGTGTTCTCCTTCAATAAGCTTTATAATAGAAGTCTAGCATATTTTGTTGGATTTTAGTGGTTAACAATATAGCTTTTTGGTAAAAATTTTAGAAAGTATAAATTTTTTACGGTTTTCTGGCTGCATTGATAACGATATGATTTCTTTGTTTGAATTTTATGCAGGAAGTGATCAGTCTGGAAAATAAAAATTCGAAAAATTGTGGAAAAATGTGTGAAAAAGTTATTGACACACACGGTGATGTGTAATATAATATCTCAATGTGACGTAGTACGTAGACGTTAAAAACCAAAGCCCCGGTGAGACGTTTTACTATAGAAACAGTTAATTATCCAAGGAGGTAAACCAATGAAGAGTTTTATGGCGAGTCCAGCAACAATTGAAAGAAAATGGTACGTAGTTGACGCTACAGGATATACATTAGGTCGTTTAGCATCAGAAGTAGCTAAAATATTAAGAGGAAAGAACAAACCGATCTTTACTCCTCACATCGATACAGGTGATTATGTAATCATCACAAATGCAGAAAAAATTCAGGTAACAGGTAAAAAATTAGATCAGAAGATTTATTATCATCATTCAGACTACGTTGGTGGAATGAAAGAGACTACCTTAAGAGAAATGTTAAACAAGAAGCCGGAAAGAGTTATCGAGCTTGCAGTTAAAGGCATGCTTCCAAAAGGACCTTTAGGAAGATCCATGATGACAAAACTTCACGTGTACACTGGTGCAGAGCACAATCATGCAGCTCAGAAACCAGAAGTATTAACATTTTAAGAAGGAGGTAAAAAACATTGGCTAACGCAAAATTCTACGGAACAGGCAGAAGAAAAAAATCTATCGCAAGAGTATATTTAGTACCTGGTACAGGTAAAGTTACCATTAATAAAAGAGATATCGACAACTATTTAGGTCTTGAAACTTTAAAAGTTATCGTTCGTCAGCCATTAGTAGCAACAGAGACTAATGACAAATATGACGTTTTAGTAAACGTACATGGTGGTGGAACAACAGGACAGGCTGGTGCTATCAGACATGGTATCTCCAGAGCATTACTTCAGGTAGACAGCGATTTCAGACCAGTTCTGAAAAAAGCAGGATTCTTAACAAGAGATCCAAGAGCAAAAGAAAGAAAGAAATACGGACTCAAAGCAGCTCGTCGTGCTCCTCAGTTCTCCAAGAGATAATAAGAAATTTAATAAGAGAATTAGCAAAACCCTTGAAAATGCGATGTTTTCAAGGGTTTTTTATATGTCGAAGAGTTATAATTCATTTTGATTTTAAGGATATAATGACTTTTGGTCTATTCCTTTTGGCATTACTTACATTCGTTTTTACGTTTTGTAAGTAACCATACATAGCAAAACCACCCTGATACTTGACCGTTCGGGTGGCTTTGCTATTTCAAAAACCGGTCAACCACCTTGTGGGCGATTGTTCCTTTTCTAATAATAATATAACACTAGAATACGGAATTGTAAAGAGACGAATTTTATGGAAATAGTGGTATGATTGTAGATAATGCAATTCGGGTTGTTACAGGTATCACAGTTTTTACTGGTGGATTTTTATTTTTTGGAATACTATTGACAAAATGGACATTGTGACTTAAACTTAATTAGCAACAAACAGCCAATTTTGAATTTGAAAGGAGTGGATGTAATATGAAAAAACAGGATATGGTGATAAAACATTAATTTCATATTGAGTGCGCAGAGTCTGAGACTTTTGTGTACATGTAACCCTTTCGTAAATACTGTATAAAAGCAGACTTGCCAATGGGCAAGTTTTTTTGTACCCAAAATTGGAGGAAAAAATTTGAACAAAGAGAAAATGATGGATATGAGGATGGGCCGTATTTGTGAGGTCCAGCGTAAGCTTTACACTCTGGAGTCTGAATGTGGAGCTGTAAAGGCACAGTTAAGAGGCGCCTTTTATAGAGCGGATATGGATCAGCCGGTAATTGGTGATTATGTGATGTTTGATTATAATCCAGTCGGAGTTTCGTTTATCCGGGAAGTGCTTGAACGAAAAAGTATACTGAAAAGACCGGATCAGGCAGGACACGCGGCAGGCTTTGTAAAAAATATGAAAGAACAGTTGCTGGCTGCAAATTTTGATTATGTTTTTATTGTTGTTTCGTTAAATAACGATTATAATCTCAATCGTATTACAAGGTATATTACCGTAACACTGCAGGGAGGTGCTAAGCCGGTTGTAATTTTATCAAAAGCGGATCTCTGCAAAGATAAAGAAAAGTATATGGAAGAAGTGAGCAGTATCTCTGAAAAGGCAGATGTATGCCTAGTGAGTGCATTGACCGGAGAGGGGATGGAAAGTCTTTTCCCATACTTGAAAGAAGGCAGTACCATTGTGTTGGCAGGTTCTTCCGGTGTTGGAAAATCAACGATTGTAAATGCAATATCAGGAAAAAATCTGATGAAGGTTAGTGAAATTCGTGAATCTGATTCAAAAGGACACCACACCACTACCCACAGGCAGTTATTTACCCTGCCGTCTGGGGTAACGATCATTGACTCCCCGGGAATCAGAGAGCTGGGAATGTGCGATGTGGATGAGGGGCTGGAAAATACATTTTCGGATATAGCCGAACTGATTGGCCAGTGCCGTTTTACGGATTGCAGGCATATGACGGAACCGGGGTGTGCAATCCGTGGAGCAATCCGGGAACAAACCCTGTCAAAATCCAGATGGGAATTATATTGCAGCCTGTATGAGGAAAATAAATTATCTACAGTTAAAAGCGGAGGCGAAAGATCCCGCAAAACCAAAAGTAATCTAAGTGGATTTAAGTGTAGAAAGGGGGAGGAATGTGATAGATCTGAAAGATTTAGATGATAAATATTTAAAAGAAGCAATTACGCTTGCTGTAAATGAGTATGAGCAGGAAGCTCGGAAATGTAAAGCACTAATCCAGACTGATGTTCGGGATAAAATAAGTGATACTATAGAAACCTTATTTCGAAATAGGCTTGGAAAAATTGCTATTTTTAATAATCGGGTAGTAGGATATCTGGCGTTTGCCGGTCCGATAGAAGGAGCATTTGGAAATGTCAGAGGTGTATTTTCACCAATTGGGGGAAGTGCTTTTTCAGGACCGGACAGAGGGAAGCTTGCGTCTCTTTTATTTGCAGAATCAGCAGAAGAAATCGTCCGCAATGGAATCTTTGGATTTGCACTGAGCCGATATGCACATGATGATGAAGTTGGCAGAAGTTTTATTTTAAATGGGTTTGGTATAAGATGCGCAGATGGAATTTTGCGGCTGTCTGACAGAAAGATTGTAGACAGATTCGATACGGAGATAACGTTTAGGGAGCTTACAGGCAAAGACAAAGGATTAGCAGCGCCCCTGAAGAAGAATTTGATAAAACATCTTCGAAAAGCACCAGCCTTTTTTCTGGTATGCAGGGATGATAATTCCGAATGGCTTTATGAAGACCAGGCAAGAATTTTTGTTGCTGAGAAAGATGGGAAGATTCTTGGATATATGGCATTAGATGAAGAGGGTGAAACATTTGTCTCAGAGCACTCTTCCATATACAATGTATGCGGAGCCTATGTGGAAGAAGATTACAGGCAGAGTGGAGTGGCACAACAATTATTGGAATATCTATGCCAGGTATGTGAAAGTGAAGGTAAGGCATATCTTGGTGTAGATTGTGAAACATTGAATCCTACTGCATTAAGATTCTGGAATAAGTATTTTCAAAATTACACCTACAGCTATGCGAGGAGAGTTGACGAACGACTGGCTGATTATAAAAATACCTAAATAAAAATAGGCAGTGCGCAGCTGCCGGACGGACATTTTGCAGGGAATCATTCCTGCAAAGTGTCTTTTTTTATGTAGAAATACAGCGTACATATATGGAGATATGAAAAAGCTTGCGATAAAAATAAAACTTGACATACATAGGTTCCTATGATATATTGCATAGGAACCTATGTATATGAAAGAGGAGAACCAATGAAAAATGATAAAATAGCAATTCTGATTAAAATGGCAAACCTGGAATTCGATAAAATTTCAAACCAGATCCTTTCGCCATACGATTTGACACATACTCAATTTAAGACCCTCAAGCTTTTATATAAAGAGACTCCGCTGACGGTACGCCAGATTGACATCGAAAAATATTTTGCCATGACGAACCCCACCGTTACAGGAATCTTGCAGAATCTGGAGAAAAAGAACATGGTGGAGCGAGTAGTGAATCCCCAGGATGGCAGAAGCAAGGTGATCGGGCTGACTGAAAAAGCGTATGGAATGAAAGAAGAACTGCTGCAGATTGGAGATAAGCTTGAGGCGACTCTGACGGCGAATCTGGAGGAGGAAGAACAGATACAATTAATTTCACTTCTGAATAAAATGTTAGAAAAAAGGAGAATTGACGGGTTATGGAAGTAACGGAAAATCCGATGGGAACCAGATCGATTCCCAGACTTTTATTATCACTGGCTATTCCTGCGGTAATAGCCAATCTTGTAAATGCATTATACAATATTGTGGATCAGATTTTTATTGGACAGGGCGTGGGATACCTTGGAAATGCAGCGACCAATATTGCATTTCCTATCACAACGATTTGTCTGGCGATTGGTCTGATGACAGGACTGGGATCTGCAGCCAGCTTTAATCTGGAGCTGGGCCGGAAAAATCCGGATAAAGCCAGGCATGTTGCGGGTACGGCTGCCGGAATGCTGTTGATCTGCGGAGTTGTGCTCTGCATTGTCATCCGACTATTTTTAAAACCTATGATGGTTGCTTTTGGTGCCACAGACCAGATCCTGGATTTAGCAATGGAATATACAGGCATTACTTCATTTGGAATACCTTTTCTGTTGTTTTCTACAGGAATAAATCCTTTAGTCAGGGCAGATGGCAGTTCCGCCTATTCCATGATTGCACTGATTGCCGGAGCTGTATTAAATACCATTCTCGACCCGTTGTTCATTTTTCAATTTGGCATGGGAATTGCCGGGGCAGCCTGGGCAACTGTGATCAGCCAGGTAATATCAGCTCTGTTATTGGCGCTCTATTTTCCAAAGTTTAAAAATGTAAAATTCAAATTAAAAGATTTTGTACCGAAGATTCATGCAATCAGGGTGATTGTGGCATTGGGGCTGTCCTCATTCATTTTCCAGTTTTCCACCATGATTGTACAGATAACGACCAATAACCTGTTAAATACATATGGTACAGCCTCCATCTATGGAAATGATATTCCCATCGCTGTTGCGGGAATCGTCTCTAAGATAAATGTTATTTTCACGTCGGTTGTACTTGGAGTGGTTCAAGGTTCCCAGCCGATCTGCAGTTTTAACTATGGTGCAGGTCAGTATGACCGGGTAAGGAAAACGGTGAAGCTTCTGCTGGGTTCAACGTTTGTGATGTCTGTAATTGCATTTGCTGCCTTTGAACTTTTTCCGGTTCAGATTATATCGCTTTTTGGAAATGGGGATGTATTATATTTTGAGTTTGCAACAAAGTTTATGAGGATATTTATGTTTTTCGTATTCCTCAACGGGATACAGATTGCGGGCACCACATTCTTTCCCTCTATTGGAAAAGCGGCAAAAGGAGCGGTCCTGTCTTTGACGAAACAGATAATTTTTTTACTGCCATTACTGATCATACTGCCACGTTTTTTAGGCATTGATGGAATTATTTACGCTACGCCAATATCAGACGTTGCAGCGTTTTTGATTGCAGTGGCATTTCTGGTTATGGAATTTAAAAAAATGCCTAAAACGGGTATGGAAACGATAGAAAACATGCAAATAGCAAAGGAAGTGTAAAGATGATGAAAAAAACAATTATTATTACCGGAGGAAATTCGGGACTTGGATATGCCTGTGCAAAATTAATAGCAGGAAAAAGCCAGGAGTACCGGATCATTCTGGGATGCCGTGATTCCGGGAAGGGGATTGCGGCAAAAGAAGAACTGACTGCAAAGACAGGAAACACCGATATTTTTGTAATACCCCTTGACCTGGCATCACTTTCATCGGTACGCCGGTTTGTGGAAAAATGTAAAGAGATGAAGATGACGCCGGTTTATGGACTGATCTGTAATGCAGGAATTGCAGGCAACCATTTTGGAAGAACGGATGATGAGCTGGATTGTATATTCGAAACCAATCACCTGGGGCACTTTTTGCTGACAATGTTACTGCTGCCCATGATGCGGGAGGATGGGCGTATCCTGGCAGTCAGCAGTGATATGCATTGTCCGCCGACAGGAGAACTGACCTGGCTGGGAACGGAAGCACTGGCACGCCCGGGTGAGGAACTAAGCAGCCAGTTGATCCGGTATTCCTATTCAAAGCTATGTAATCTGTATTTTGTGTATGAGTTATCCCGCAGATTGCAGGAACAGCAGTCCGGTGTTATCATCAATGCATTTAATCCCGGGCTTATGACAGAGACAAATTTTTCACCGGATAAATCCAGATTTACGGAGGCGATGTTAAAATCTGTATCGGACAGAATCGGCTCTCTTGCTAAATCTGCAGGGGCATTGTCAGACTTGATGACGGAACCGGAATATAGGGCGGTATCAGGGAAATACTATGATAGAAGTACAAGTACCTGTAAATCTTCGCCCCTTTCATATAACATGGATAATGCAAAAGAGCTATGGAAACGCAGTATCGAATTTGCAAATTTAGCAATGGATGAAATAGTCATTTAGAAAGGGGGCGGACATATGTTGAATTTCATGCAGAAAAAGGTGACGGCAAAAGAGCTGCATAAAAATTTAGACTTGCTGGAATTGAGTCAGGAACAGATGCTGTCCGATCTGGAGTTTACAAAAGAGCAGTTAGAGCATGCGCTAAATGTGACTGGGAAAACCAATGGATATGACGTATGGAAGCTGCGGGATTATATGGTGGACAAATTGGCAGAGCAGGGGACTGAAGGATATCCCTATTCGGTCTTACAGTCTAATATCTGGTATCAGTATGATAAAACATGGTAATAAAATAAATACGTATCCAAATCTTCCGGGGGTTTCCCGGAGGATTTTTTTCGTTTAAAATAAGTCAATGAATATTTTTTAAAAATAAATCAAACCAAATTACCATCCTGCTTATCTAATAAGTGTAAGAACCAAGAGAGGTCCGGACTCAATGGAAAGGAAACATAATGAATATCTTAGTACGAAAAGCGAAAAAGCATGATCAGGAAGCTTTTGCAGAACTTATGCGGGAAAATGCCAAGAGCATGTATAAAGTCGCCAAAGCTATATTAAAAAATGATGAGGATGCTGCGGATGCGATGCAGGAAACAGCGTTAACCTGTTGGGAGAAAATAAATACTTTGAAAAAAGATGATTATTTTAAGACATGGTTAATACGAATTTTAATTAATAACTGTAATGCCATTTACAAGCAGAAAATGCGGTTTGTACCTGATGAAAATCTGCCGGAAGAGCTGTCATTTGACGAAGAATATTCCAATGTGGAATGGCAGGAGTTTCTGAATTTTCTGGAGGAAAAATATCGTATCATAATCGTTCTATACTATGTTGAGGGATTTAAGATAAGAGAAATTGCCCAGATGCTTCAAGTAAATGAAAGCACTGTAAAAGGCAGAATGGTGTCTGCAAGAAAGAAAATGGAAAGTCTTTATCAGACAGGAAAGGATGGAACGCAATATGAAGAAGTATGATGAGTTTATTGAAGGATTGCAGGATATAGAGATACCGGAAGAGGTTTTTGAAAAGTTCGAAGATACGCTTAATAATCTGCCGGGACTACCGGAACAAAAAAGAAATGTATGGAGTAAATGGAGGAAAGCCGCAGCAGGTGCAGCTGCAGTTTTAATATTCGGAACCGGATTTTGTTATGCGAATCCGGCACTTGCCGCTAAAATTCCAATCATAGGCAAGATTTTTGAAAGAGTGGAGGAGAAGGTAACATTTTCAGGCGAATACAAAGACAAGGCACAGATTCTGACTACTGAAATGGAAAGTACATCGGAAACTGAAGTCACAGATACGAAATATACGGCTACAGACGGAGGCGTAAAAATTACAGCATCTGAGGTATACTGCGATGGATATTCTATTTATCTGACTGCCAGAATACAGACGGATGAAGGCGGCATGACCAAAATGCCGGAATTCTATACCAGCACCTTTATGAATGAGAAGGGAACCGCCGCTCAAAATATCTATACAAAAGGCAGTTGGTTTCTGGAAGGAGAAGGCATTTCCGAAAGTCTGGATTTAAATAGCTTTGAAGGAGAGGCGGTAGATGATCATACATTTGTGGGGCTTTTAAAGCTGGATTTACAGACACAGATCAATCAGGATGGAGTTCTTCAGCTGGAGTTGGCACAAATTGGATATGATAATATAGAGGATGCAGACAGTGATGACAATGGAGCATCTCATAGAACAGAAGGAAATTGGAAGTTTTCCATTCCGTATCGGGTAGACCTGGAGCATACAAAAGAGATTACGGTGGATCAGAATGCAAAAAATGGTTATGGCATTCAAAAAATCTTTCTGTCGCCATATCAACTGGTTGTGTATTCCCAGGTACCATATACAACATTGACGGAAGAGGAGTTTACAAGAGAGGACTTTGAAAATGGATGGAGAGAAAAGGGCATAGATACAGCAGATGGTGGAACACTGCCGGTTACATACGAAGAGATGCTGGAAGAAAAGCAGTATGAATATTCAGAAATAAGTGTTTTTAACCAGGATGGCAGCTATCTGCTTCCGAAAAACTGGGATAATGAGAAAGCTGTCTTCGCGGTAAAAGGAATGGATATATCTAAACTGTCTATCTTTATGTCAAATGAACCAGGAGCAATTATAAAAGAGGAAGATATGAATATAGCCAAGGAAAAATCAATGTTCAGTGCAGAAGTTGATGTGGAATAAAACAGGATGACGGTATGAAATAATGCATAAATAAAGGCCTCTTCGCATAGCGGAGGGGCTTTTAAACGGTTTTCAATATTTTATTTTACTTTATAATGGTCATCATGGGACAGGAATGTTATAATATTTTTATTCAGCTGCAAGAAAGCAGCTTAAAACTCGCTCAAGGATAAAAAGATTAAAATAAAGTAATATGATATAAGTGAGAATGCAAATGAAAAAATTAGTGATTGGAATTTTAGCTCATGTAGATGCAGGTAAGACTACGTTGTCTGAGAGTATGCTGTATCTGAGCGGCAGTATTAGGAATTTGGGAAGAGTAGACTATGGAAACGCATTTTTAGATACCTATGAACTGGAACGGGAAAGAGGGATTACTATATTCTCCAAACAGGCGGTGTTTCAGTTAGGAGAAACCCAGGTAACGCTTCTGGATACTCCGGGGCACGTGGACTTTTCAGCGGAAATGGAGCGAACGCTTCAGGTACTGGATTATGCAATTCTTGTGATAAATGGCGCCGATGGGGTTCAGGGGCATACCCAGACGTTATGGAGGCTGCTGTCAGGCTATCAGATTCCTGTGGTTCTATTTGTAAATAAAATGGATCAGATTGGGACGGACCAGGAGGCACTTCTGAAGGAGTTGAAGAAAAGGCTGGATGAAGGGTGCATGGATTTTGGAACTTCCCAAGATGGAGAAGATTTTATGGAAAATCTGGCAATGTGCGATGAATCAGCCCTGGAGCATTATCTGGAAACAGGCAGAATAGAAAATAGAGAAATTATCAGATTGATACAGGCAAGAAAAGTGTTTCCGTGTTTCTTTGGATCTGCGCTTAAACTTACCGGTGTGGAAGAATTCTTAAAAGGTTTGGAAACATATATGGTACCGCCGGTATTTCCGGAGACGTTTGGTGCAAAAGTTTATAAGATTGCAAGAGATGACCAGGGAAGCCGGCTGACTTATATGAAAATTACGGGGGGAAGCCTGAAGGTGAAAACCCTTTTGTCAAATGGTTCCAGGCTAAGTGCTGAAGCAGAAACCGGGAAACAATCTGAATATTGGGAGGAAAAGGCAGATCAGATCCGCATTTATTCCGGCAGCAGATATGAGATGGTAAATGAAGCAGAGGCTGGAAGTGTGTGTGCAATTACCGGTCTTAGTAAAACTTATCCGGGTGAGGGATTGGGAATAGAAGCGGCATCGGAGGTTCCCGTTTTAGAACCGGTTCTGACCTATCAGATCCAGCTGCCCCCGGACAGTGACGTCCACCGTATGCTTCTGCAGCTGCGCCAGCTGGAAGAAGAAGATCCGTTGCTGCATATTGTATGGAATGAACAGTTAAATGAGATTCATGCACAGCTTATGGGAGAGGTGCAGATCGAGGTCTTAAAAAGCCTGATTAAGGAACGATTTGGTGTGGCGGTTGAATTTGGCACCGGGAATATTTTATATAAAGAAACTATACAGGAAGCAGTAGAAGGAGTGGGGCATTTTGAACCGCTCCGCCACTATGCGGAAGTTCATTTGCTGATGGAGCCGTTGGAGGCAGGAAGCGGCTTGCAGTTTGCCACAGCCTGCAGTGAAGATATTCTGGACCGAAACTGGCAGAGACTTATTTTGACGCATCTGGAAGAAAAAGAACACATAGGGGTACTGACAGGTTCTCCGGTTACCGATATGAAGATTACGGTAATTACGGGGCGTGCGCACATCAAACATACAGAAGGCGGAGATTTCAGACAGGCGACTTACCGTGCTGTCCGACAGGGATTAAAGAAAGCAAAAAGTATTTTGCTGGAACCGTACTATGAGTACCGCTTAGAAGTTCCGTCGGAAATGATAGGCAGGGCATTGGCGGACATGCAGAAAATGCATGGGACATTTGGAACGCCTCTGCCGGAAGGAGAAATGTCTGTTCTTTCGGGAACGGCTCCGGTAGTAACCATGCGGGATTACCAAAAAGAGGTCATCTCATATACAAGAGGAAGTGGCAGGCTTTTTTGTACACTGAAAGGATATGCACCGTGCCATAATGCTGATGAAGTCATGGAAGCCATTGGGTATGATTCAGAGCATGATCTGGAAAATCCTACCGGGTCTGTTTTCTGCTCTCATGGGGCAGGATTTGTGGTAAAGTGGGATCAGGTGCAGGAATATATGCATGTGGAGAGCGGGTTAGCCCTTGAGAAGGAAAAAGAGGATATTTCAGAAGAGATACCCCTGTCGTCAGCGCCGGGGGAGTCCGGGTCCTGGCAAAGTGAAAAAGAATTAGAGGAGATCTTTGTCAGGACATTTGGACCGATTAAGCGGGAAAGAAGTGATTCTACGTTTCGCAGTTCCTTTGAACAAAAAGCAGAGCCGAAAGTAAAGATCAGGCAAAAACAGGATGGGCAGGATGAATATCTGCTGGTGGATGGCTATAATATCATCTTTTCCTGGGATGAACTCAAAGATCTGGCTGAAGTGAATATAGAGAGTGCCAGAAATAAGCTGATGGATATATTATGTAATTATCAGGGATATAAAAAGTGTACCCTGATCCTGGTTTTTGATGCTTATAAGGTAGAAGGAAATATTGGAGAGGTGCTTCTGTACAATAATATCCATGTAGTTTATACAAAGGAAGCGGAGACGGCAGACCAGTACATTGAAAAGGTAGTGCATGAGATCGGAAGAAAATATCATGTAACCGTGGCCACTTCTGACCGCCTGGAACAGGTAATTATCATGGGACAGGGGGGGAATCTGCTTTCTGCAAGAGGTCTGAAAGAGGAAATTGAAATCGTGAATCAGGAGATTCGCAATGAATGTCTGGCGAAACGGCAGAACAGCCGGAATTATCTGTTTAACCATATGTCGGATGAAATGGCTGATTATATGGAGGATGTGCGGCTGGGGAAGAAAGAGATAAAATAATTGAAGTGGTTACCATCATTTCATATTTTTATATGGGCAGGAGTACAGCAAAAGAGGTCAGATAACCAAATAGGGTTTCTAACCTCTTTTGCTTCTTTTATTTTAGGAATACAGCCCCATGCAAAATTTAGGGTTGTCCCACAATACCATCTATCTGCTTTAATTCTTCTTCCGTAAAAGAGGTGTTTTCCAGAGCCTTTATATTTTCCAGAATCTGATCCGGCTTACTTGCGCCGATGAGTACAGAAGTCACTTTTCCATCTCTTAAAATCCAGGCAAGCGCCATCTGCGTCAGTGACTGTCCTCTGTTTGCTGCAATTTCATTTAATCCCCTAACTTTTTCCAGCATTTCCGCCTTTAAATCTTGTGCATGTAAATAAGGACTTTTCTGGTTGCCGATTCGGGAATCAGATGGGATGCCGTTTAAATATTTACCGGTTAGGATGCCTTGCTGAAGCGGGCTGAATGCGATGCATCCGATACCGTGTTCAAATAAGAAATCTTTTAACCCGTCTTCCTCGATCCATCTGTTTAGCATGGAATAGGATGGCTGGTGGATGACAAATGGTGTTTTCAGATCTTTTAAGATTGCATAAGCTTTGCTGGCTTCTTCTTTTTTATAATTAGATATGCCTACGTATAAAGCTTTTCCCTGACGGACGATCTGGTCAAGTGCCAGCATGGTTTCTTCCAGGGGGGTGTCGGGGTCGGGTCTGTGGTGGTAAAAGATATCTACATAATCAAGCCCCATTTTATGCAGGCTCTGATCCAGGCTGGCGGTGAGGTATTTGCGGGATCCGCCGTTTCCGTAAGGACCTTTCCACATATCGTATCCAGCCTTGGAAGAAATAATCAGTTCATCCCTATACTGCATCAGGTCAGATTTCAGGATTTGTCCCATATTTGTTTCAGCGCTGCCATAGACCGGACCGTAATTGTTAGCCAGGTCAAAATGGGTAATTCCGTTATCAAATGCAGTGAACAGGATTTTTTTCATATCTTCTAAGTTATTGACGGAACCAAAATTGTGCCACATTCCCAGAGACAGCGCAGGGAGATACAGGCCGCTGTTTCCGCATTTATGGTATTGCATTTTATTGTCGTATCTTGTAGGATCAGCTGTGTACATGATTTATTTCCTTTCAGATTTTTTATACATTTTATATCAGAAAAGTAGTTTATACTATGGACTTTTCAGACTGGATGTTTTATGATAGGTTTGTATTTTTAACATAGGAGAAAATTATGATAAGTACAAATGCACAAAATCAGATCCTCTGGCCCGCACATTGTTACGTAAATGGAAACTGGAAATGTTACAGTATGGAAAAGCATTCCCATGGAGGCCTGGAGATAAATTATATCCTGGAAGGCGCCTGTAGTTATATCGTTGGTGATAAAGAATACCGTCTAAAAAAGAAAAATATGATTGTTATAGAAGGTCAGATACCACATCAGAAAATTTTTGACAGGAGTGTGCCCTGTACGGTTATGGGAGGGGAGTTCCGGTTAAAGGAAGTGAAACTGCCCGCGATTTCTTTTTCTGCTCTGGCAGAACATGACAGGCAGCTGGGGGAATTTCTGCACCAGCTGAATGGATGCAGCGTGATTGAAGATGCACATCTGCTGCTTGAAGATTTCGGAAAGCTCCACAGTGAATGCCAGGATAAAAACCGGGAACTTTATATTGCCACACTGACAAACAAATTTTTGATGGATACAGCAGACGCCTTTTACAGCAAAAATCCTTCTGTGAAGGCATACATAGCCCAGATAAAGGAGTATATCAGAAATTATTTCTGCAAACTCTCTAATATCCAGGAGATAGCTGACCAGATTCATTTAAATTCCACCTATATGGAACGGATTTTCAAACGGGAAACGGGAAGTACAATCTGGCAGTATGTGATGGAATGCAGGATGGAAGCGGCAAAAGATCTGTTAGAAAATTCCCCGATTCCCATTGGGGAGATAGATCCGCTGATTGGGATGAATTCCAGGCAGACCTTTTATATCCAGTTTAAAAGGCATTACGGTGTTTCCCCGGCGGAGTATCGTAAATTATTCCGTAAGGAATCGTATAGCATTGGATAGTTTTATAAGGGGTTTTCTGAGCAGGATGGAACCCCAAATCCATATATAAAAAAGTAGAATAATGAAACGGTAAGAAGTGATAATACCAATTGTTCTATAAACTTACATACGAAAATTCCTCAAAAAAATGCAATGACAAACAGAGCCGGATAGTATATAATGGGCATCATTAACAGAAAAATATGGAATTAGCAAGATTTGAATCAGACACCAGCAAAGAATTAGCAAGATATGAATCAGGAACCGGCATAGAATTAATAGAAATAGGTCAGGAACCAGCAAAGAATGAACAAGAAACCAGTCTCGAACTAGCAAAATTAACGAGAAACGGGTCAGGAAGCGGTAAGATTAACGAGGAACGAACCTTGAACGAATGATAAAAATAAATTAATCTGAATGAAAGGAGCTACAATGCGGGAAAAGCTAACGAGAAGCGATGTAATGAAGATTGAAGAAGAAATCGAACACCGTAAGCTGGTGGTGCGCAAAGAAGCACTGGAAGCAGTAAAGGAAGCCAGAGCCCATGGAGATCTGAGTGAAAATTTTGAATACCATGCGGCGAAAAAGGACAAGAACAAAAATGAAAGCAGAATCCGTTATCTGGAACGGATGCTTAAAACAGCAGAGATTATAACCGATGACTCCAAGGAAGATGAAGTAGGGCTGAATAATACGGTTGAAGTATATTTTGAAGAAGATGAGGCATCAGAGAAATTCAGGCTGGTTACATCTATCAGAGGAAATTCCATGAAGGGGTTAATCAGTACGGAATCTCCCATTGGAAAGGCAATTATGGGACACAAGGTAAATGACCGCATATTTATCCGGGTAAATGACAGTTATGGATATTATATTGTGATTCGGTCGATTGAGAAAACCGTGGAAGATGCGGCGGATCAAATCAGAAGTTTTTAAAATATGGAGGCAGAGATGACATTAAAAGAACGTATGGAAAAAGGATTTTTATATTACGAAGCAGGAAATAAAAGCGAAGAAGATCAGAAATACGAGAAATTGATTGAAAAGCAGAGACAGGACTGCAAAGAATTGATTTTTGATTATAATGCAACACGTCCTTCTGATCTAAAGGCTAAAAAAGAAATATTAGAAAAACTGCTTGGAGAAATGGGAAAAGATATCTGGATTGAAGCGCCGGTATTTATGTCTTACGGATGTAATGTTCATATCGGAGATTATTTTTATGCCAACTTTAATCTTACGATTGTAGATGACATTGACGTGTACATTGGCGATCATGTTATGATTGCTCCGAATGTTACAATTTCCGCGACCGGACATCCGGTGGATTATGAATTCCGCCGCAAGGGAACTCAATTCTCTATTCCGGTTGTGATCGAAGATGATGTTTGGATTGGATCTAATGTGGTAATTCTACCGGGAGTCCGCATTGGAAAGAATTCGGTTATCGGTGCAGGCAGCGTGGTTACCCACGACATCCCGGCAGACGTGGTGGCGGTAGGAAACCCATGCAGGGTTCTGCGTCAGATTACGGAACGGGACAAAGAATATTATACAAAGGACAGAAAAGTTGATGAGGAATTCCACATTTAGGGAATAGAAGAAATAGAGAACGCACGAATCGGTTTACCAAAAGGAGGGGAATATGGGATATATGGATCTTCATATGCACTCGGATATTAGTCTGGATGGTGAATTCCCCCCGGAGAAACTGGCAGAATTGTGTAGCAGAGCGGAGCTTAATATAGTGTCGCTGACAGACCATAATTCTGTCAGTGGAGTGGCACAGATGAAAGAAGCAGCCAAAAGTTACGGGATCACTGTTATAAATGGCGTGGAACTGGATTGCATCTGTGATGGTGTGGATCTTCATTTACTGGGATATGGGATAGATATAACGGACAGGCGCTACCTTGATATAGAACAAAATATTCTGGGTCAGAAGCAGAAATCCTCTTCCTTAAGAATGAAAATGCTCCATGATATGGGGATTCAGTTTGAGGATGCTAAGGTTATGGAACTTGCCAAAGGCGGTGTTGTGGTGGGAGAAATGATAGCAGAAGCAGCCTTGTCGGATGCTTGCAACCAGAGTAATCCGCTGATGAAGCCATATTTTCCTGGCGGTAGCAGGTGTGATAATCCGTGTTTAAATTTCTTTTGGGATTTCTGCGCACAGGGGAAACCGGCATTTATACCGGTAAATTATATTTCCTTTGAAGAAGCAGTGAAGCTGATCCGGGATACAGGGGGAACTGCCGTTATTGCCCACCCTGTTAATACCGTTCAGAGAGACGTAGAGATGATACGTTATATGCACAACTGCGGTGTGGAAGGAATTGAGGCTTACAGCAGCTATCATAATTCAGAACAGACGGTGTATTACTGTAAACTGGCGGATCGTCTGGGAATGATAAAAACCATGGGGAGTGATTTTCATGGGAAGACGAAACCTTCGGTACGCCTGGGAACAACATCTGGCGATGAGTATGAAATGGAACTTACCCATATATTAAAGATGAAAAATATAATCTAAGAAAATATTGGGAGTAAATGAGAATAAGCTTTGATATCCGTTAATGCGGAAACCAAAGCTTATTTTTTTCGCCTGAAGATAATCTGTATCAGCAGGCAGAAGATCAAAATACCCGAAAGGGAAAATCCTGCAAAGCTAATCCATGGCATATGAAAGATTTCCGGTGTTATATCTGTCATACAGATGAGACCGGAGCCAATAAATAATGCTGCCGCCAATATACCCAGAACCAGCTGGTCTGTCATACGGTGGATACTATATAAGAAATCTTTGGAATCCGGTAATTCCAGATTTATCTTTGCCTGTCCGTTTTTAGTGATATTCAGAAGATCGGACAGCTGTGCCGGAATATCCAGTGTTTTATCAAAGGAAGTATAGATTGAGCTGCCTTTGTGCATAAGTTCCTTTTTCCAGTCCAGTTCCTGAAACAGGAGGGATGACATGTGGGCGGACAAAATCTGAAGAATATTTACCTTTGGGGAACAGATGCTCAGCGTTCCCTCCATTGTGATCATGCTTCTTCCCAGAAGTGTAATATCCATATTGACGGCAATGTGATGTTCTTTTACCATATCCAGAAGCTTTTCAATCAGTTCGCCCAGTTTCATATTTCCGAAATCCATGGACACATATTTGCTTACGATGTCATCAATATCTGTATACAGCCGGGCATGGTTAATCCGTTCTTTGGCTTCGCCTAAGGATAAAAGCACATTTTTTAATTCATAGATATCGTGTTTTAATATAGAGAGTATGGCACGTCTTAAAAGCTGCTTATAGAATTCTGATAAATGTCCGGTCATGCCAAGATCCAGCCACGCAATCTGCCCGCCTGAGATTCGGATATTTCCGGGATGGGGGTCAGCGTGGAAGAATCCATCTTCCAGAATCTGTTTACAGTAATTTTCAGCCGCCTTTTCTCCGATCTCCGTCATGTCATATCCCTGTTTTTCCAGAACTGCCGTATGATCAATGGGAAATCCCTCGATATAATTCATAACAAGCATCCGGGGAGTGGTATATTTATGGATGACCTGAGGACAGGTGACATAGACGATATCCTTCTGGTTTTTATAGAATAAATCCAGATTTCTGGCTTCCTGCAGAAAATTCATTTCTTCCTGGGCTGTTTTCCATAACTCATCCAGAACCATTTTAAAATCAATTAGGCTTCCGGTACCTATGGTCAGTTTTAAGATGCGGACGGCTTTCTTAAGAAGCTTAATATCATTGGACATGGTTTCTTTGATTGCCGGACGCTGTACTTTCACCACCACGTCTGAACCATCTGATAATGTTGCCATATGTACCTGGGCAATAGAAGCAGAGCCCAGAGGCAGGGGCTCGATTTTTGAAAATATCTCACCGGATGGCCGTCCAAGCTCTTCTTCTATAACAGATATTATGGTATCAAAAGATAAGGGCTTTACCTGAGTACGCAGCATGGAAAGCTCTTTGCAATATGCTTCCGACAGCATATCAGAACGCATGGACATGATCTGACCCAGCTTCACGTAAGTGGGACCCAGATCTTCTAATATTTCCCGCAGCTTTACCGGCGATAAGCCACGGGTAATATGATGCTTTTTCAGTACTTCCAGTATGTCTTTTAAACGACCGCCGGGAAAGTCTTCCTCCCTGTTATCAATTGGGGGGATGTCCTTATTTAAGGTCTCATTGTTCATGATCCTTTTCTTCTCCGCTTATATCATTCTGTGCTTCGGCTGATTTGCAGCAGCAGTCCTCGGATTCATCAGAAGAGCAGCAGCATTCGTCGTTTTCATCAGAAGAGTTACAGCAGCAATCTTCACCTTTATCACAGGAACAGTCTGGTTTTTCTTTTTCCATTGCGGCAATTTTTTCTTTTAATGCCTCCAGCTCCTCTTCGGTCATGTGATTGACTGCTTTCATCACATCTTTGTATTCTCTTACGATATTGACGGTAACATGATCGTTCATTTTTTCTTTGGCATTGCGTTTTAATTCTTCATTTAATACTTTGCCCTGTTCTACGGTAATCTCACCCTTTTTTACAAGGCTATCTATGATCTCCATGGTAGATTCCGCTGTGGTAGCAATAGCGCCAACGCCTGCCAGAAATATTTTCTTTAATCCTTCACCTAATTCCATATAAGTATCCTTTCTATGTGTGCTGATGTACCAGTTACTATTTTTATAGTATAACATATTATCAGACGATTTTTCGTTTTTAGGAAAATTTTATAAAATTATTAAGATTTTATAGATAAGAACAAAATTATAATTATTCCATGAATTATTAAGAAATTTTTTAGCCCGACTTTACACAGACTTTACATAAAAAGGTTAGACTAAAATCTTAATATGACCTTTTGCAAAAATGGCCGGATAAGGTCCGCCGGCTTATGAGAGGATGGTAAAATGAAAACAGAGATTGATTGTAAGGCAGGATTAAATAAAGAACAAATTGCCGACAGGATAAATGAGGGGAAGCAGAATATTGTACAGAGCAATATAACCAAAACGAAAGGACAGATCATAAAGTCCAATGTATTTACCCTGTTTAATCTGCTGAATGTGCTGATTGCAGTTGCGCTGGCGGTAGTAGGTGCCTGGTCGAATATGGTATTTATCAGCATTATTCTAATGAATATAATCATTGGGATTGCACAGGAATTAAAAGCAAAAAAGCTGGTTGAAGAATTATCGTTATTATCGATGCCAACCGTAACCGTAATTCGGGACAGTGAAGAACAGACAGTGTCTGTGGATGAAATTGTACAGGATGATATTATGCTTCTGGAAAGCGGAAAGCAGATCAGCTGTGACTCTGTAGTAAGGGAAGGGGAGCTGGAAGTAAATGAGTCCCTTCTGACCGGGGAATCGGACTCCGTGATAAAAAGAGCCGGAGACAGGCTGCTCTCAGGCAGCAGTGTTATCTGTGGAAAATGTTACGCTCAGGTTGAACATGTTGGAAATGAAAATTATGCGGCTAAAATTTCAGAAGAAGCAAAGAAAATGAGAAGCGTTAACTCGGAGTTGATGAATTCCATGAAAAAGGTTACGAAGATCACAAGTTTTCTGATTATCCCACTGGGCATTATTCTTTTTGCAGAAGCGTTTTTCTTAAGAGGAGATTCTACTTTTAGTGCGGTCGTATCCAGTGCCGCCGGATTGCTTGGGATGCTTCCAAAAGGGCTGGTTCTGCTCATCAGTATTTCACTGGCTGGAGGCGTGATTAAGCTGGCGAAACAAAAGGTTCTGATACAGGATCTGTATTCGCTGGAATCTCTTGCCCATGTGGACATCCTGTGCCTGGATAAAACCGGTACCCTTACAGAAGGGAAAATGCAGGTGAGCCGGACCTATGATCTGGGGAAGGAAAGCGGTATCGAAGTGGACTTTTCCGGGATTATGGGAAGCTTTTTGCATCACAGCGATGATAATAATGCAACCTTTCAGGCTTTGAAAGAATACTACCAGGAGAAAGATACTTATAGGGTAATCCGTAAAATACCTTTTTCTTCTCAGAGAAAATGGAGTGCGGTTACTTTTGAAGGTGCAGGAACCTTTGTTGTGGGTGCACCGGAACGTCTGTTAGAAGGCAGGATTCCGGGATATCTTCAAAAAGAAATTGAAAATGGAAAAAGGGTAATTATCGCCGGTATTACCGGTGAAACGGTGCAGCCGGATGAAGCACTAACCCAAGTTGTGCCGTTAATGGCTGTGGTTATCAACGATAAGGTGCGGGAAAATGCTTCTGAAACACTGCGTTATTTTAAGAAGGAAGGGGTGGAGATTAAGATTATCTCCGGCGACAATCCCGCAGCGGTATCATCCATAGGAAAAGAAGCAGGACTTGCTAATTACCGGGCGTTTATTGATATGAGTACCGTTGGGGAAGACGAAGATCTCACCTGGATTACTTCTAAATACACCGTATTCGGACGGACGACTCCGCTTCAGAAGAAGCAGCTTTTACAGGCGATGAAGGAACAGGGACATTCGGTGGCTATGACCGGGGACGGCGTGAACGATCTGCTGGCACTGAAAGAAGCAGATTGCAGTATTGCTGTTGCGGAAGGAAGTGATGCGGCGAAGCAGGTTGCGCAGGTAGTATTGCTGGATTCCGACTTTTCTTCTCTGCCGGATGTGCTTCTGGAAGGCAGGAGAGTAGTAAACAATGTAACCAGAGTTGCAGGAGTATTCTTTATTAAAACAATTTACTCGGTGCTGCTGACTATAATCTGCATCCTGTTAAATGCACCGTTTCCGTTTATTCCGATTCAAATTACATTGATTGACGCCGCGATTGAAGCGTATCCGGCATTTTTAACTGCATTCGAACCAAATGGAAATAAAGTTGGGGAAAGATTTCTTCCGGCTGCATTTCGACGGGCGGTGCCAAATGCCATCGCTATTGTATTTGGAGTTCTGGCTGTTTACCTTGCAGCCCCGCTTTTGGGAATTGGAGAAGGGCAAATGAACACCACGGCATATCTGCTGGTAGCAGTAGTGAGTATCTCGGCAGTGATCAGATCCAGCGCCCCGTTTACAAAGCTGAGAATCTTTGTATGCAGTACGATGACATTCGGATTTATTGCAGCTATTACGTTATTTCATTCCCTGCTTAAAATCGAAAGACTAAGCTTTGATGCCATGCTGATACTGGGATTTGTATCTGTGGGAGCACTTTTGCTGAAACGGATTGTGGCTATGATCATTCATATAAGCCAGGGGAAAAATGCTGCAGGACCAATGTCAGGCAGTAAGCAATCGATAGGCGAAAATTAAAATAAGACTTGGATATCGCGTTGTGCCCGGAGAGGGCACAGCGCGTTTTTGTAATTGGTAATTAAGAATGCTGTACTAGCCAGGTACTAATTCAATTCCCTGATATAACCCCTCAGATATTCATAAAAATCAGCAACCGATCTCTTGTTCATAACAGACGGATCATACGTGATAATAATATCTCTGCGGCATACCGGACTTTCAATGGGAAGGAGAACTACCTGGGGGAGATCCGGGAGAGGACCCCAGGAATATTTAGGCCAGAATCCGATACCAAGACCTGCGGCGATCAGATTGCGGACTGCCTCCGGGCTGTCACTTTCAAATGCGATCCGCGGTGTGAAACCAGCTGCCAGACAAAACTGGTCGCAGATGGTACGGATTGGCTTGGAACCTGAGAAACTAATGTACCCATCATTTCTGGTTTCTCCCAGGGAAATGGATGTGCGCAGGGAGTAGGAAGAGTTAGCGGGAACAGCCAGAAAAAAGTCTTCCTGAAGCAGGAGCATGCTCTTGCTGTCCAGGACATTTCCGGGAATAGCGGAAGAGATGCTCAAATCATAGACCGTATCATTTTGATCCTGGGAAAGCTGAAAGATGATATCCGGATGCAGGGATTTATAGGAAATGATACAGCTGGTTACCAGTGCGGTGGCAGTGAGAAGATTTAAGCGGATTGTACGGCCGGCATTTTCATCTGCCGCCTGTAATTCGTCAGGAAGATGATCCAGTGCGGACATAATGGGAATGAGCCGTTCTTCCAGCCGTTTTCCCATATCGTTTAATGTAATGCCCCTGTTCCTGCGGTCAAACAGTAAAACTCCAAGCTCTGCTTCCAGCCTGTGAATGGACTGAGAGAGTGCGGGCTGGGCAATATGGAGAACTTTTGCCGCCTGGGTAATGTGTTCATATTTTGCGGCAGCTAAAAAATATTTCAGTTGCAGAAGTTCCATGTATGATCTCCTTTTTGTATTCTTATTTTATAATTTACGATGCAGATGATAGCAAATCGAACCAATCAATAATATATATATTATGTAAATATAATTATTATATATTGGATATGATGGAATAACAAGAATATAATAGTAAAGGTTAATAGTAAATGGAAAAGAATGCAGGGCGGTTAAAGGGAATTCATAGTTCTTGGCGGTTGCCTGAAAGATAAATGCGGGGAGTGCATATCATGATGAAGAAAAAAAGGCATGGGCAAATGTCGGAGTCCATACTGGTTGGCATCATTCTGGCGGTAGTAGGCGGTTACCTGGATGCGTACACTTATAATGCCAGAGGACATGTATTTGCAAATGCGCAGACCGGAAATATGGTTCTTCTGGGACAAAATTTGTCTCAGGGCAAGTGGATGGAAGGGATTCAATATCTGATACCCATACTGGCATTTGCGGCAGGGATCTATATTGTTGAAAAAATAAAAGAGAGGTTTCAGAAAAATACACAGATTCACTGGAGGCAGATTATTGTTCTGATGGAAACCATGTTGCTGCTGGCTGTGGGATTCCTTCCCCAGTCCATGAATCTGCTTGCAAATGTCAGCGTATCCTTTGTGTGCGCCATGCAGGTGGAAAGTTTTCGCAAGGTGAAAGGAAATGCTTACGCTACAACAATGTGCACCGGTAATCTGCGAAGTGCCACAGAGTTATACTGTGCGTATCGCCAGACGAAAAATCCGGAACTCAGAAAGCGCAGCCTGCAATATTATGGAATTATTCTGGTTTTTATTCTGGGAGCAATACTTGGGGTTGTAATGACACGAATATTCCATGACAAAGCTGCGCTGTTCTGTTGTATCTTTTTGACAGCCGGATTTCTGGTCATGTTTATAAAAGAAGATGTTGAGGGAGAGGAGAACTAATATCAAGATGCATGAGTTTACTGTGCAGCATAAAAGAAGCTGAAGCCCATCTATTACGTAAACTCAAATAACACGCAAACTCAAATATCACGTAAATTCAAATATCACGAAAATTCAAATATCACGATCTCGTTTCCGTCAATATCGTTTAAGCGAACCTCGTAAGTGCCCCATTCATATCGAATGGCTTCGGACAGTGAAAGTCCTTTTGTCTTCAAACATTCCATTGTTAAATCAAGTGTTTTTGCTTGAAATACAAAGGATTGATGTCCAGTCAGAGGTACGTTATTTTTTTTGCAATCCCATATACAAAGAGTGGGTGCACTCGCCTCCCAATTATCATTATCATCCTATCAAAAATATAAATTACCTACGGTTACAAATGCTTAACAAAAGTAAATTTAATAAAGTATATCATAGGAACAATCAAACAACAATATTAAATAATAATTAGTTCATATTCAATACCGCTATATAATATTAACTTTGTCTACAGTATGAGCAGGAACATATTCCATAGGGGAACATGCTCCTGCTTTTGATTTAAAACAGAATCTGGAACTACATCCTGTTAGGGATGGACTACTAGTAGGATTTCACGGTCATGGTACTTTTCAGTCCTTTTTTGTTCAAGAGTTTTTTGTAGTAGGAAATTTTTGATTTGGGAACTTTAATTACGGCATTTGCATGAATTCCGGATATAGCCTTAGTACCTGCGGTCTTCAGCTTTTTGGAATTAATGGTAATCGATTTTAATTTTTTATCCCCGTAGAAAGCATATCTGCCTATGGACTTTACGGTTTCCGGCAGGGTTATGGAGGTGAGGGATTTGCATTTCATAAATGCTTTGTCTCCAATGGAAGTTACCCTGGATGCGCCCATGGATACTTTTTTAAGTGCTATACAGTTATAAAATGCAAGTTTTCCAATGGAAGTTATATTTTTGCCAATGGTTACTTTCTGCAGCTTTTTATTTCCTTTGAATGCAGCGCTATCAATGGCAGTTACTTTCAGCGTTGTATTCAGGAATTTCACTGTAGATGGTATGGTTAGTGATTTCAGGGAAACGCCCCTTTTCACACCGGTTAATTTTACACTGGAAGATGAGGTGACTTTATAGCTTAGCTTTCCATAAGTAAAGGTATTGCCTGCCGCCGGTTTCTTTAATGTCAGTGAAGACACTGCGTTTGTAAGTGATTTTATTGCGTTGTCCACTTCATTTTGCGACGCATTTTCTTTTGTGGATATGGTTCTGGCTGCAGTCAGGGCATTTTGCAGAACACGGAAGGAAGAATCGGTATAGCTGCCCTGCTTAATGCCTGCTGCAGATGATATTTTCTGGTTCAGTATGGTTTTGTCAGCTAACTTTACCAGACCCTGAAAAGCGGCATTCAATTTCGCCAAAGCGCTGTCAACGCTGTTCTGAGCGGCATCTTCATTGGCGGCAGTTGTCCTGGCTTCTTTTAAAGCTGTTTCAAATGCTGCCCAGCTTGCCTTTGTGTAGGAGGAAGAATTGATACCTGCCAGAGCAGCTATCCGGTTGTTCAGAGCTGTCATATCTGCACCCGGAATACCCTGGGTATTTGCAAGATCGGAATAAATTTCCTTTCCGTCCTGGGTGCCAAGCATAATTTCCGCTATTTTCACATTTTCGGAAGTATCTTTATCAAAAGTTATTTTTGCAAGTACAGAGGGCTGGTTTTGATAGGAAATGGTCAGTTGGAGCTGCCCGTTTTCCACATCCTGCCGTAGGATTGTGCCTCCTTTTGCATCTATTTTCACAACATTTGATCCATCCAGATTAATTACCGCATCGATTACACGAGTTTGTGACTTTTGGTTCTCTAACTTTAAAATTCCGTTTTTGCCGGTACGTTCAAATATAACTTTTTCGATATCACGGTTTTTCTTTGTCAATTCTTCCTGACTCAGGAAGGCACTGGTATCAAAAACTTCTCCGGTCATGGTTTCGGGCTTATCCATACGCAGTCCGTAGAGTGCCAGTGCCGCAATGTCAGAGTTATCTCCTCCATCCAGCTTTTTCCCGGAATCTATGGTCTGCCCGCCAAGTCCGATGAAAATATCCATATTGGACGGGTCGGTTGAACCGTGGTTCGTACTGTTTCCGCCGTGGTCTGAGTTAGCGATAATTAAAGTATCTTCATAACTGCCTTTTTCTTTTAATGCATCGGTTACCGCTTTAAAATAATCATCATAGAGCTTTAATTCGGACCAGTAGCGGTCATTATAGTATCCGGTACTATGGCCGATGTGATCCATATAATCGCTTTGCATGTAAACTAACGCAGTATTGTTATACGCGTCACTTCTGATATAGCCGGCTACGTCATAGAAGCTCTTTTGAGACGCGGAGGATTTGCCGATGACTGCAGCATCTGCTTCAATAATGCCGTTTAAGATAGGGTCCCACTCGGAAAATGCAGCCATAGGCCTGTCCGGCGCGGCAGCGGTTACTGCTTTAAACATAGAAGGATAGAGCGGTGTATCTTTTGCGAAGTCCGCATAATATTCCTGTCCGGCACTGGTGTTGGTAAGCTGGTATTCCGGAAGTACGTCACCCCAGGGGATGCCATGAATCATGGAGCTGTAATTCTGCCCGGAAATGGATGGGATCACCGCCTGAGCTGTATAGCTGGTGGCAAATTCCTTATTAAACAGGTCCATTGCATATTCATTGGTGCGCTTCGCCATAATGGAGGGGTCATTTGTTTTCTTGGGAAGAATGGAATTGGAAGTGGTATAGTAAATTGCATCGGGATTCCATACCTGTCCGCCTCCGTCTGTGGTCAGGACAACTGCATGTTTATAGGGATAGATGGCAGCGGCATCTGCAGCAGCCTCTTTTTGGTCCGCTGGAGCCAGTGCAACGTCGCCTGCACCAATCACGCCGTCACCGTTAAAATCAAGGGCATTTTTGGCATAAACCTTTATTGTCTGTTCCGGAGCCTGAGGATTCATGGCATCCGTTACATCGTTGCCATTCTCAAATGCATGAAAATTCTCAACGGAAAGGGTTGTGTCAGCTGTGCCCGATACATCGTTGATCTTAAAATTCAGTTTTCCGAGACGGGTGGTGCCATATTGCCGGAAATCGTCCGTAGCAAGCGCTGCGGTTGAAGTAATCTTCAAACGGCCGGACTGGGTGCTGTCTATGGTGACACCGCTCATTTTGTGCTGCACGTCTTCATAGGTCAGCATAGCCGGGTCATAGACCAGATCATAAGTTATCTTGTTTACAGAACCTGCTTCGTCAGCATTTGCATGGAGATTCACATTCATTTCTGAGCCTTCTGCGGCTGTACCGGAAGAAATAATGCCCAGATTTACCTGCTGGGGCTGAGGTTCCTGGATATCTGCATTTTCAAAAGCTTTTTCATCCAGTGCCTTTACCTGTTCCGGGGTCAGAGCTTTATCATACAGTCTGGCAAAGCTGACAGCCGCATTGGACATATATTCAGCACCGTTATTGGGGCTGCTGTCACCGCCGATTACAAAATTAAATGCAGTTGTATTTGAGGTGAACTTCACAGGACCTGAAGCAGTAATTTCGCCAGCCAGTTCTCCGTTAACATATAATTTGACGGATTTTCCGTCTACTACACCGATTGCATGAATCCACTGTCCTGCCTGAATAGCAGCAGTAGGCTGTCTGTATGACCCGCCTACATGGGCAAATAAAGTGAGCTTTCCGCCGTCAAGCCCCAGGCCGATTCCGCCGCTTTGCTGGTTTGAGAAAATATCGTGTTCACCGGATGGCAGGCTGTTATATTTAAACATACATTCTATAGATACTGCATTTGTGATTTTAGCATATTTCGCTGCATCAAAAGGATAAATAAAAGCGGAGCTGCCATCAAAATTAGCGATGGGTTTATGTAATTCCGAACTGTCTGAAATCACAGGATTGCCGATGGTGCGGTAGGAATTGGCTGTTTCAGAGTGGTCGGTTGCCAGCTGGTCTGAAAAATCCACATTCATCACGCTGGCTGCAGGCAGTTCCGTCTGCAGGGATAAATCAGCAGGTGATGATATGCCTTTTGCAGAAGCGGAATCTTCCGTCTGGGATGAAGTATCAAGGGTATCTGGTGTGCCGGCATGATCAGCTGATTCTGACTCGTCAGATCCGGTGTTGGACTCCTCTGTCTGAGGCTGTGTTGTATCCTGTTCCCTTTGGGACTCTGAAATGATTTCCTCTGTTGAGGTGTCTTCTTCAACGTGTGCCTCTGTGACAGCAGATTGTGTCTGAACGGTGTCTGGGACAGCCTGTACGGCTTGTACGGACATATCTGTTTCTGCAGCCAAAGCCGGAATGCCGGTATTTGGTACAATCATAGATACTGCAAGCAAAAGTGCAACTGCTTTTCTTTTCATAATTTTCTCCTTTACATACTTAAAATGTTTGATTTGGACATTGCCCATTATAGCAATGGCGATTTACAATAACAATAAAATCCAATTCAAGTTTTTGTAAAGGAATTGTAAAAATACAAATATAAATATCAAATATTGTTGTAGAAAATCTACAGAATATAAATATTTATCAGAAAATTATGCACTTGTTTTTATAGTAACAGGAATAGATTTTGATAAATCCTTTTAAGCTTCCAGAGCATGTTTGAAATTGATTCTTCTGATAAAGTATAAAAATTTAGTGCTCTATAATGATTTGTAGAAAAATTACAAAATATAGAGTAAAATAAAAGAAACCCGAAGAAATCATGGATAAAATTGTATGAAAATAAAAACAATAAATAATGGGAACTAAGGAAGAATCTTAAGAGGATTCTATATTGATAAAAGTTAGATTTCCAAGTACAATAAAAGGGAAACAGGGGAGCGATACAAAGCAAACAGGCACTGGCCGGGAGGATAATTAATATGAGAAGAAGCGACAGGGAGATCAAAGATTTAAAGGAAATCATGAATGTAATTCAGCAGTGCGATACCTGCAGAGTGGGTTTAATGGATGGGAAAGTTCCCTATATCGTTCCGCTTAACTTTGGAGTCCGGGAGGAAAATGGCAGGATTACGCTGTATTTCCACAGTGCGCCGGAGGGAAAAAAGATTCGCCTGATGGAAGAAAACAGAGTTGCCGGATTTGAAATGGATGCGGCACATGAGCTGATCGAAAGTGATACCGCATGTGGATATGGCATGAATTATAAGTGTGTTCTGGGCTTTGGAACCATTTCATTTATAGATGAATTTGAGGAGAAAAAGGCAGCGCTTTCTATATTGATGAAACAGTATACAACTAACCGCGATCTGCCGTTTTCGGAAAATATGATAAAAGCGGTAAAGGTAATAAGACTGGAAGTGGAGGAAATCAGCTGCAAATGCTGTAATCGGTAACAACTTATGGAAAAAGAATATTATACGGTAGGAGAGGTGTCAAAACTCTGCGATATCCCGGTTCGGACACTGCATTACTATGATGAAATCGGTCTGTTGAATCCTGCGAAGAAAGATGGGGATACGGGCTACCGCTACTATGGAAAATCCCAGCTTCTGCATGTAAATATAATTAAACAGTTTAAGGTTCAGGGATATAATATCAAAGAAATCAAAGAGCGTCTGGCAAACCATTCCGCCAGCGTCAGCAGAGAAGCACTGCAGCAGAAACTATCAGAAATTAAAGAAGATATTGAAGGCCTGATTCTTCTTAAGAAGAGATTGGAATATTATCTGAACGCATTAAATTACCAGGATCATCAGCCTCACATCCACGCACAGATCATCCCTCAGGTAAAGGTGCTTTCCATTCGAAAGAAAGGAGCGGCAGATCCGGTTGGATTCATGAAACGCTTTGCCGGACTGGAAACGCTTCTTAAAAAAGAAAAGTGCAATGCTGCGGGTCCGGTAATGGCAGTCTATTATGATGATTACCATGTTTATGATCCTCTGAATGCGGACATCGAGGTATGTGTGCCGGTGCAGGAAGATGTCAAAGAATCTGACAATATCCGTGATTTTGGAAATAGGGAAGTAGTATCCGCTATACATTATGGTGCATACTGCAAGGAATACCAGACCTATGGGATTATGATGGAATGGATGGAAAAAGAGGGTTACGAAATGTGCGGAAATGCCATTGAAAAGTATCTGATTGATCCGGTACTCACAGAGCATGAAGAAGAATTTATCACGGAATTAATGATTCCGGTGAGAAAAAAAGCTTGACCCTACAGCCACTGTAGGGTTTATTCTTTTTATGTAATATAAAACGATATTTTATTATTTTGTGAATTTAGAAATAGAAAGGAAAACAGAGAATATGGTACATTTAGTTTATTGTGATGATAAAGCAAAGGTTTTGGAAAAGATACTGGAAGGGACAAAGCGTATGGTTGTTAGAGGTGCAGCGGGAAGAAAAATTCCTCACAGCCGGGTATTCGAAGGGGAGACGCTGTATTTTATGAAAAAGGGGACCGGAATCATATCCGCAAAAGCAGAGGTTGTTCATGTGGACAATTATTTAAAGCTGTCGGATGGCGAAATTGAGAAAGTGCTGGAGGAAAACCAGGACAAGCTGGATCTTACAGAGAAACAAAAAGAGAGATGGCATAAAAAATGCCTCTGTCTGGTCGAATTCAAAAACGTAGAAGCAATGGAACCTCTGGAGTTTGACAGACAGGGAAATATGGATGACTGGCTGATCCTGCAGAAAATAGAAGATGTAGTTTTGGGAACCAGTATTCCATACAACTATGATAATGCAAGATTTAAGTAACTAGTACCGCCCGCGTGTCTAAAATAGCTTTCTGGCAGCTTTTTTAAACACGCTCCGGTATGAGTTGGTGTAACGGATTACCTGATTAACTGATTATTAGTTCGCAGTAGTTTGATCCAGGTAATCCAGTATTTCACCGGCATTTGTGTCCGGTTTTGCCTTTTCAAAAACTTTTTCAATGATGCCGTTTTCATCGATGACATAGGTGCTGCGTACTACGCCCATGCTGACTTTCCCGTATAATTTCTTTTCTTTCCAGACATCGTAAGCCTGAATGGCTACAAGATCCGGGTCAGAAACTAAAATAAAAGGAAGATTAAATTTTTCTGCAAATTTCACGTGGGATTTTTCGCTGTCCTTGCTCACGCCAATTACCACAACATCCTTTTCCTGAAAGCCTTGATAGGCGCTGGCGAAAGCGCATGCCTGTTTGGTGCATCCCGGTGTATTATCCCTTGGATAAAAATAAAGGACTACCTTCCTGCCGGCAAAAGAAGAAAGAGTAATGGCGTTGCCATCTTTGTCATTTAGAGTAAAATCAGGTGCTTTGGTTCCTGCTGCTAACATATTAATACCTCCTTGTATGTTCAATTTTAGAAAGAGCATGTTTGATTAAGAAAGAAATATAAATCATGCTCTGGAAATCATTGCTTATTTCAACAGTTTTATTCTAACATATTATGTACAATTTTGTAATTAATATTTTGGCCAGGCAGATATCGTGTGTTATGATACAGCCAGTAGAAAATATGGGGGCAGCTCCCTTTAAAATGGCAGTACTAGATCATTGTGGATAGTAAGCAGCAGAGTTTTTATCTCGTGTGGCTTTAAGCGGAGTCTGATTACCTGGTCCTGAAATTCGCAAGGTTCTATATAGTCTTCGCTCAGGCTGCAGGCAGATACTTCTGTCAGCGGGAACGGGCTGTATAATTCATCTGTGACGGCAGTACTGTGATAGTTTACCAGTCGTATAAGTATCTGACCGGGATGTTTGTGGGCACTCTTGATCATAGATATATAAAGGGATTGCCCGGATAAATAAAAACCATAAGATTTAGAGGTCAGGGAAGCTAGGGCGTGCCTTTCTGCCAGAACGGTATGGCAGAAAGGTGATACCCGGAATGCATCTTCCCGTTGCAGCATCTGAACCATACTTAGGGATGGACCAAAAGGCAGAATAGAATACTCAAATGTTAATTCCTGCTGCATCTGGCCGTCTGTCTGCCCATCTGTTAAAAATGTTTTTCCAAAACTTCTGAAAAGTGTAATGTCCAAGCAGCCATCTGCATGAGATCGTGCGGCTGCTTCATGCAGACCGCCTTTTGACAGGAAAGCCATGCCGCTCCCGTCTCCTCTCTTTTTATAAATAATATTCCCAAAACTTTTTTCTTCCCGTTCTTCTTCTTTCCAGTTTTCTGATATCCTGCTTCTTCCCACTGCTCGTTCCGTAATCGTGAAAGCTTCTTCAGCAAAATAAGTTTCCGATGGAATTGCACTGTGTACACTTAATACAAAACGATGGTCTTTTATATTGTTACTTACTACGGTACGGCATTGGAGCATATCGGAATTTTTTTCTATTGTGATATAAGTTCTGACAGCAAGTATCTCATGGAGTTCACTTCTGCGTGTATATTGCCGGTGGTACTCCATATATCCGGGAAGAAGAATTTGATGGCTAATACAAAAAGTACATTTGACAGGACCATCAGATACGATTTCAACCCCGGAAGAAAGTCCGCTGTGATGAACTGCATCTGGAACAGGAGATCTGGAATTCCATCCATCGCCTGTTTCGCCGTAATCCGCAAATGTAAGCAGATTAGAATAGCTTCTGTTGTCTCTGAGGTCGGTAAGCGTAACCTTGCCTCCATTTGAAATATCCAGTTGTAAAAATTCATTTCGGGCAGATAACTGTCCAATTCTCAAACTGCCGTAATACCTTACCGGTGTGGGAGATGGAGTTATATAAAACTCGCTTTTCCCCATAGCGGGGAGGGCTGCCTCAAAGCATATGGTATAGACATCTGCAGTGGAACCGTAAAATTCTCTGGGCTTCCTTACGTTGGAGTCTTTCCTAATGGATTCAATCTGATATGGAATTACCGAACCGTTCCTGTCTTGTATGGAAAAGGAGTTTAACTTTTCGGAAGGAATCAGAGGGTATTTTTCCTTTAAAAAGTCAGGAGGAAAAGAGATATCAGCGGTAACGATCTTGTTTGTTTCCAATGGCAAAGGGTTAAACAGAGTCAGCAGGATACCGCAGTCCTGACTTTTGCTGCATCCGGTGTCAGAGGCAGGTAAAAAGGGCGTTAAAGCATGTTCATAAATTTCCTTGGCTATTTGTGAGGATTGCCGGTATCGGTAAAGCATATCCTGATGCACTTCATCTATAGAACATCCGCATATAGAATCGTGAGCATGGTTTTTTAAAAGGTATTGATATGCCGCCTTCTCGAAACCCGGAGATACGGTGTACCCGTACAGTGATGCCAAAGCTGATGTGGGTAATGCCATTTTTTCCAGCAGAGTCTGGACCTGATCATTGGCATATTTAATATCATACCGGCTGGACAGGGTTCCGGAAATTAGTTTATTATGTTCTTCAACAGCCTGGGCGGACGCCTGGAGTTCTCCGGTCCGGACAGGCATTTTTGATATATACTCCTTTAAATGGCTGAAAAAGGATGAGACGTTACCAATGGAAATGTCACAGGAAAAGGTTGATTTTAATTGGTCTGCAAGACATACAGCATCTGGATGAATGGGAGTGTGGTCCATTCCATCCATAAGGATTACAAAGGGAAGCGGGGACCGTAGACGTTCCTTTTGCACATACGTAATTGCGGATTCCACGGTGTTTTCTGTTTTTCTGCCGCCAGAATAAACTTCGTTCCAGAAGCTTCCATAACCACAGCTCTCCGGTACTTTATAAGTGATGCATTTACTTTTGTCCGGAGATTCCCAGACAAAATAAGAAGGCAGATCGGATTCGTTTGTACCCCGTCCTAATATGGCAGAGGTTATACCAAATCCGTTTAATATCTGGGGCATTTGTGAGACATGTCCAAAAATATCACAGAGGTAGCCAAGAGGCAGAACGGATGCCTCCCGGGTCAGACTGGCTAAAGATTCCTGTCCCATATTTAAATTTGCAATGATGCTTTCCCCACTGATAAGATTTTCATCGGGCATGGTATACCAGGGACCGGCAGCCAGACAACCGGAATCTAAAAGCCTTTTGACTCTTTCCCTGTCCTGAGGAATTATTTGAAGATAATCCTCAATCATAACAGTCTGTCCGTCGCAAATAAATGCGGAAAATGCAGGATTAGTTTCCAGAGTTGTGAGTATCTCACGGAAAACATCTACAAATCGAATACGAAAGGACTGAAATGGCAGATACCATTCACGATCCCAATGGGTAGAGGGAAAATATAAAATTTCCTCAATGCTGGTATTAGAACACATAGATATACTCCTTTCTTGTTTGGTTTAAAAAACACTAATATAGATATAGAAGTTCTTGCACGTACTATATTAATGCGCCTTTTAATGTACAGTTTATGTGCTTGGAATTTAAAAAAAGCATATAACATGGCTATGGATATGTCAATTCTTAACTTTAAAATGGGGATTTTAGACAAAGCCAGAAGACTAAAATTTATAATTCGGATAGTTATATTACGAAGTTAAAATGGAAAAGTAACAAAAATGGTGAATGGGCAATGTGTAAAATGACGAAAAGATATAAACAAACATAATAATAATTGACATATAGCACAACAACTGATAAAGTAAAGTATAAGAAATGAGATATAAAGCACACAAAATAAAAGAACTTAGATTACTAAGTTGGCAATAATGACAAGGGGAGGTGGATAAAGTTCTAATTTAAAATGAAAACAAAGAAATTTAGGAAGATTCAAAAGAATGATGGATTTGTGTTTTAGAAGGCGGTCAACACTGATATGCGGAAAGGTAACTCAATCTTACAGAAAGAAAAGGAGAATAAAAGATGAAAAAAGTTTTGGTTTTAGGGATGGTATTTGCAATGTGTATACCTTTATTAAGCGGATGTGGAAAAAAGAATGAAACAGTTACATTAACAGTATGGGGAGATGCAGACAACCAATCAGTAGTTGAAGGTGCATTTACGGAGATAAATGAAGCTTTTGAAAAAGCAAATCCCGATATTAAGCTGGACTATCAATATTCGGGAACATTTGACACGATTAATGTTGCCGTACAGTCAGACTCTTTGCCGGATTTATTCTGGGTGCAGGGAAATAAATCTACAAAGATGGCAGAGCTTGCCCAAAACGGATATCTTCTGAATCTGGATGAGTATAAAATGGATGCCAGCCGGTATCCCCAGTCCTCGATCGACTATGCTACGGTAGATGGCTCTGTATATTGCAGCTATCCGGCATTTATCGATTATGTAACGGTCTATTATAATAAAGATCTGTTTGAAAAAGCCGGGGTTAAAAAGCCGGAGAACTTTGGAGAATTTGAAAGTGCTTTGGAGACCTTGAAAGAGAGCGGGGTAACTCCGATTGCTTTAGGCGGTAAAGGTGACTTCGACCGCTATTGGTTAATCCAGTTGATGGCACCGGCTTTGTGTAATGATACATTGGCTGCAATTAAAAATGGGGAAGAACCAGATTATGCGCCAATGACAGAGTTATTTGACAAATATCGTGAATATTCCGAAAAAGGATATATGGGTAAAGATTTTACCTCTATCGATGGTGTGGGTGCACAGCTGGCATTTACCAACGGACAGGCTGCCATGAGTATTGATGGTACCTGGAATAATCAGATGTACAAAGATTTAAGCTTTGAAGTAGGAAGCTTTGCATTCCCTTCCGCAGACGGCACCCGTTATGCACAAAGCGGTGAGAGTCAGTATAATACATATGCAGTTGCGAAAAAGACAGAACATCCCGAGCAGGCAGTAAAATACCTGCAGTTCCTGAACAGTAAGGAAGCAGAGCAGATTTTAGAAGACCATGTTGGCAGTATTCCGGCAGTGAAAGACTTAACACCAAAGGATGAAACCGTTTCAGAACACTCTGATTTTGATCAGGTAGGATTTAATATTTATCATGTACTTAGCGGCGTTGCGGATGAAAATGGCAAACCACAGGATATTCTTCTGGGAGATGTACTGCCTAAATTAATGATGTCAGAGATGTCAGGAGAAGATGCTGTAACGAAAATACAGGAAGAAATAGCAAAAAGCAGCGTAAAGTAGGGTTTTCACTTGGAGGATAAAATGAAAAAAATAATAAGAAAACGGCCATTTATCTTCTTTCTGATACCGGGATTTATACTGTATTCCATATTTGTTATTTACCCAATTTTTGCGGCAGGACAGTTAAGTCTGTACCAATGGAACGGTATCGGTAAAAAAATATTTGTAGGTATAAATAATTATGTGGAGTTATTCACGAATGCGGACTTAATGGCACAGATGATGAATGCTCTGAAAAACAGTTTAACAATATTTGTATTGACAGTCGTGATTGCAATGCCTATTCAGATCATTATGGCATACATGATATTCAGTAAGGCAAAGGGAAAAAACTATTTTCAGGTGGCTATATTTTCACCTCAGTTTATTTCCACTCCGGTTATCGTATTTATCTTTACCTTAATCTTTGATGGAAATATCGGTATTGTTAATAAATTTCTGGAAATGGTAGGTTTGGGCGCCCTGACACGTTCCTGGCTTGGAATTCCCCAGTATGGCATTTATATCATCTGGGCAATGATTACCTGGGCAGGAATCGGGGTTGGCATGATGTATTTTATCGGAGCAATGAAAATGATCGGAATGGACAGTCTGGAAAGTGCGTATCTGGAAGGTGCCGGTTTTTGGAGAAGGTTATGGTACATTATTATACCGCAGGTTAAAATGACCATATTAAATCTTATATTAGTAGGCTATATCGTGAGTATGACTATTTTTGATTACAGTTATATTATGGGGGGAACCTCCGGTGGAATAAATGGAAATGTGGATGTTATGTCCCTGTTCTTCTACCGTATGGCTTTTGGCGATACAAATCCCCTTGGAGGAAATATCAGCTCAAATTCCATTGGAATGGGTACCACCATTGCATGCGTCCTGTTTTTGATGATTTTTGTAATTGCAGTTTTGCAGATGCTGATCGTGTATAGAAAGGAGGAGGATTAATATGAATTACAGAGATGTTATGAGCAGGCATCACGGAAAGTCTGCGGGTGTGATTAAGATAATCCTGTGGATCTATTCGTCCTGCACCTTTTTCATATTGCTTTATATGATATATCATTCCCTTCGCCCAAGGCAGGATATATTAAGCAATACCTTTGGTGTACCGGAAAAGCTATCTTTTGATAATTACATAAAATTATTGGTGGATGACGGATTTTTTCGCTACTTTGGAAACAGCGTTCTGATACTGGTTGTAAGCCTGGCTTTGCTGGTGCTGATTTCATCCATTACTGCCTATGGGATTGCCCGGTTTAATTTTAAAGGGAAAAAATTCTTCCGGATCTATTTCCTTGTGGGACTGATGTTCCCGGTTCAGCTGGGTATTGTTCCCATTTTCCAGATCATGAAACAAATGAATTTGATCAACAGTCCTTTATCTGTCATATTAGTGTCGGCGGCAAATATTTCAATGCCTGTATTTATGCTGACAGATTTCTTTGCAAAACTGCCAAAGGAAATCTATGAAGCGGCGGTAATAGACGGAGCAGGAGAGTGGACGGCTTTTGGCAAAATTATGTTCCCCATGGCAAGCCCGGTAGTATTCTCTGTATGCATTACCGTTTCGGTACAAATCTGGAACCAGTTTTTCCTGCCGCTGATTTTTCTACAGAAAGACTCGGCAAAAACAGTTCCGCTTTTAGTAGTGAAATATACGAAAAATTTGATGAATACTATGGATTCAGCCATGGCGATTTCTACATTGTCAACGATTCCTATCTTGCTGCTGTTTATAATTTTTTCCAGTAAGATTCTGGATGGCGTTACGGCAGGTGGTGTCAAGGGATGATTTTAATTGTAACTATTGACTTTTATCAAGATTGCAATAGGCATTTTGATAAAATGACTGTAAATATTTGAGAGGATCAGAATGTCTAAAATAAAAGAAATATGGTGTATGCATCACAGTCATCTGGATATCGGATATACACATCCTCAGCCAATGCTAATGGAGCTGCAGGGAGACTACATAGAGAATGCAATAGAACTTTGTATGCAAACCAGAGAGTGGCCCCTAGAAAGCCAGTTCAAATGGACCTGTGAAGTCACGTACCCTGTTTTAAAATGGATGGAGCATGCTGAACTTAAGAAAATTCAGCAGTTTAAGCAGCTGATTTCTGAAAAGCGTATCAGTATAGCTGCCCTGCCTATGCATACGACCCCATGCAGTACCAGCGGGCAGATGGTTACGATGATGAAAGAACTGAATGAATTAAGAGCAAGTTTAAATGCAGATATTAAAACAGCTGTGAACCATGATGTTAATGGCCAGCCCTGGCCTTTGTCCCAGATTTTGCTGGACAGTGGCGTGGATTTTTACATGACGGGTATCAATATTCATTTTGGAGGAATCCCTTACAAGCGTCCAATGGCTTTTCGGTGGAAAACACCGGACGGAAGAGAACTTCTGAGTTATGTGGGTGAGCATTATTCCTTATTCAGCCAGTTTTTAAAGACCTGGGAAGCAGATACCGGGAAAATGCATGAAGGAATTAAAAGCTATGTAGAGCGTATGGACAAACAGAACCATGACTGGGATTTTGTTTTGCTCACAGCAACGAACCCGCCCCTTTTCGACAATAACTGCCCGGATGCAGGACTTGCAGGACTGATTAAAAAATACAATGAGGAGGGACATGAATATAAGATCCGGTTTGCAACGCCTGAGATGCTAAGGGATAAATTGTTAAGCATGGGAATGGAGAACATCACGGTTTATGAAGGGGATTGGACCGATTACTGGAACTTTGGGTGCGCCAGTACCGCAAGGGAAACTAAGGTAAACCGTATGGCGCAAAAAGCGTTGGAGACAGCAGGTGTTCTGGAATGTGCGACAAATGAAAAAGGAAACCGTTACAGGGCAATTCGTAAAGAAGCAGAATTAAATGCCCTGATCTTCAGTGAACATACCTGGGGAGCCTCCCAGTCAGTGTCAGATCCGTATGATTATGAAAGTCAGTCACAGATTATCCATAAGCTAAATACTGCTTACCAGGCTGCGGATCTGGCCGGATATCTGATTGGGAACCAGCTGGAAAAATTGGCGGGAAATCCCTGGCAGTCAGATGGAATGGAGGGCATCCTTGTTATGAATCCTACCGGCATAACCCAGGAGATATCGCTGGAAGTGCCAAAAGCCTGGATGAGAAAAGAACGTCAGCTCAGTGCTGTCCGGGCAAAGAGATATATTCCCTATCTGGATAATAAAAAAGAAAAAGATTATTATGCAAATGAGGAAAAAGAATATTATGGTGCTGTCAGTCTTCCCCCCTTTGGATATCAGGTAATTCCTTTTGGAGAGCTTTTAAACTATCGGCAAGTGAAAATGCAGGAGTCGGATATATCTGTAGAAGAAGGCTGTATTACCACACCTTTTTATAAGATCAGTTTTAATAAAGCAACGGGCCGCATCGTGCAAATCTATGACCGGAGCCGAAAGAAAGAGATGCTGGATGAGAAGAAAGGCTGGGCATTTTTTGAGGTGGTAAGGGAAACAGTAGATGCCAGATTCAGTAAGGAAGAACGGCGTGCCATATTTAACCGGGATGTGGACTTGTGTAATCAGAATATCAGTATGTGGAATCACGAATGGAAAGCAGATCGAAGAGGACCGGATCGTATTAAGGAGTGGAAACTCCGAAATGACGGACGAAAAGCAGATATTATATGGGAGTCGGAGCTGCCAGGAACCGGCATGCTGGAACAAAGGGTTACTTTTTACCGGGACAGCAGCCATATAGATCTTCATTTGAAAATGATAAAGCTGCCGGTATATACACCGGAAGCATTGTATCTGGCATTTCCGTTAAAAATGGCAGAAGGTTGGAAGTGCAGCTTTAATACAGCAGGACAATTTGTAAAATTAGATGACGAGCAGCTGGGACACGTATGCCGTGACTGGTTTACTACAGATAATGGAGTGGCAGTTTATGATGATACGATCTGCTATGGACTTGCCTGCCCTCATGCACCAATGGTTCAGGTGGGGGATTTTCACTTTGGAAGGGAGCAGGGACAGATTTTACGAAAAGAAAATCCGCTGCTGCTGGCGTGGCCCTTAAATAATTACTGGGATACGAACTTTGAGTCTTCCCAATCTGGGGCAATGGAGTTTTCCTACCGTTTCTTCTGTATGGATCAATTTGATCGGACAAAAGTTTATAAAGAATTTATCAAAGCGGAGAATCTGGGAATCATTGGGGCGGCAGTGACCGCAGAGGAAAAGTCAGAGGTGTTGATTGAATGCAGCGAAGAGGGGTGTATTACGTCACTGTATCCGGCTAAAGGATCAAATCTGGCATTGATTGTAATGATGAAAAACCAGGAGTTACAGGAAAGAGAAGTCTCGTTCAGTATTCCGGGATGGGACTATATTGATGCGTGGGAGGTAACGGTTCAGGAAGAAAAAATGAAACAGCTTCCAGTGAAACAAAACAGAGTCATATCAGTATTAGGAGCAAATGCTATGAAATGGATCAGGATTGAATACAAAAAGGATGATCCTTCTCATAAACCGGAACACACAGCTGTCAGAAAGCATATTTCAAACACGCTCTAATATAGAAGCTGTATTTCTAATTGTTGGTAGTAAATGGAAAACGAATATGCTATATTATGAGTATCGAAATGAGTGGTTGATCTATAAGGAGAAATTTATAATGCAGGAAAACAATATTCCAAAGTACCAGCAAATTGAAAAAGATATTTTAGATAAAATAATTCAGGGTGTCTATGGGAAGCTGACAAAACTCCCCAGTGAAAACCAGATGGCAGAAATATATAATACGAGTGTGCCGACAGTCAGGAAAGCATTAAGTGAATTAGTATATAAAAAAGTTATTTATCGGGTAAAAGGCAGCGGAACTTTTGTAAGCGGGGAAGATATCGAAGAATTAATTGACGAAGACAGCAAAACAAAACATATGAAGAATATTTGTTTCCTGGTATTTACAGATATAACGGACAGTTCCATTATGAAAATGATACGCGGAGCGCAGATGTATCTGTTTGGAAAGGGATATTCCATGACAATTTTGTGTAAAAGCCAGATGGCAGGTTCTGAGAGTGAATTGATTAAACGTTGTCTGGAGAGCAAAGCAGATGGAATTATTTGTTTTGCAGAAGATCCCCAGGAGAACATCGGGAGCTTTCATTTAATTATGGAACATCATATTCCGGCGGTTATGCTTGATCGCGGACCAAGTGACATGCCGTTTACTCTGGTATCTGCATATAATGTTGACGGGGGTTATCAGATTGCACATTATCTAATCGGTATCGGACACCAAAATATTGTATTTGCGGCGGATACCATTCAACTAGAGGCAGAGAAAGACCGCATTAAAGGATATCGGATGGCATTGCAGGAGGCAGGGATTGCCTGTGAAGAGCAGTTTGTTATAGAGCGGGTTCATTTGCAGGAGCAGCAGGATAAGCTGGTGGAACTGGTAAAAACCAGAGGAATAACAGCAGTGCAGTGTGTAAATGATAAGATGGCAGTTTTAGTAATGCGGCGCCTTAAAAACGAAGGTTATCATATACCGGAGGATATTTCAGTCTGTGGATTTGACGGGTCTGATGAAGCAGAATATGCTTCACCGAGAATTACCACCATCAATCATCCCTTTGAAGAAATGGGGCATGTGGCAGCATCCAAGCTGTTAGGGCTTTTGGATGGGAAAAAAGCTCACAGCCAGACATTTCTGCCGGTTGAACTGGAGATCAAAGATTCTTCCTGTCCGCCTAAGAATAACAATGTTTAAATTCACTTACCTTTCCTGGAAATGGTGCATTCTGAAAATTAGATACGGATGAAATCATACCAGGAGGTATAATTATGACTTCAAGAGAAAGAATCAGAGCCGCGTTGAATCACGAGAAACCGGATGTGCTGCCGATTGATTTCGGTGGTCATCGTTCCAGCGGCATAAGTGCAATCGCATATAACAGATTAAAGATGCATTTGGGTTTTGCCCGGGAAACCACCAAATTATATGACGTAATGCAGCAGCTTGCAATACCGGAAGATTTTATATTAGACAGGATGGGCGGGGATGTAGTGCAGGTTAGAAGGCTGGTATCCGCCTTCCAGGTAAAAGGAGACCGCTACAAAATCTCCGAATTGCCCGATAAAAGTCCCTGCATGGTGCCCTATGATCTGAACCCTGTAATCAACGGTAAGGGAGATTTTGAAATTCACGACAGCGAGACCGGAGAGCTGCTGGCGGTACGTCCAAAAGATGGAACACTGTATGATTCGGTAAGGTATTACCTGGAGGATGTGGAATCGCTGGAGGAATTACAGGAGCAGCTGGTATTGCCTGTAGTGACCGAGGAAGAACTGGCATTTATCGAGGTGCAGGCGAGAGAATTATATTACAACACGGATAAAGCTCTGCTAATGCATGCAGGCTGCAGTGTATTTGAGCAGGGGCAGCAGGACTTTGGATATGAGAACTGGGCATGCCATCTTTTGCTGGAAAAGGAAATGGTACACGAATGGGCAGAAAAGATGACAGACGCCTATGTGACGAATTTGAAGAAGATGCTGGACAGAGTTGGGAATTATCTGGATGTGCTGATTTTTGGCGGGGATGACCTGGGAAATCAGATTCAGCCCCAGTTATCACCGGAACTGTACCGTGAAATGATTAAGCCCTATCATAAAAAGATCTTCCGGTTTGTACGTGATAATTATCCGGGAGTTAAGGTAGCGTTACATAGCTGCGGAGCAATTTATGATCTGATTCCGGATCTGATTGAGGCAGGGGTGCAGGTGCTGAATCCGGTGCAGATATCGGCTAAGGGAATGGATCCGGTAAAACTCAAACGAGAATTTGGAAAAGATCTTGTTTTCTGGGGCGGCGGAGCTGACATGCAGCAGTTTGTTGCTGGCACATCTTGTATAGAGGATATCTATAGCCATAGCAGCGAATTAATTGAAATATTTAACCAGGACGGAGGGTTTGTCTTTAACCAGTGCCACAATATTTTGGACGAGGTATCGCCGGAGAAGATTCTGGCTATTTATCAGGCAGCACTGGATTGCAGGGAGAGGGAAAGGATGGAAGTATAAAAACGAAAGCCGTAGATCGGAAGTATTGGATCTATGGCTTTTTTGTATGCCAGGAATGGTACTAAACTTAAATGTTACATTAAGTAAGATTTTACCAGTAATCAAAATATATTACTCTGGTAAAAAAGACGGGATGTTGATATTCTAAATGAGAAAAAATAGAAAATTATGATGAATTTGTATGTTTTGAAAAGAAAAAAATATAAAATTATCACAATAACCAGGAAAAGGAGAAGAAGAATTCAGAAGATTTTACTAGTGTAGCAACCAGCTGTAAATCCGTGTTCAGAAACTGACAGTCATCCGAACTGTTTGGATGGAGTTCTGGATTAAAGTAAAGAAAAGAAGGGATGAGAAAAAGATAAGTATGAGATGGAGAGAAAGAATGTGTAATCGGTTTTGGAAGAAAAGAAAACAGGGTTTAGCACTGGTGCTGGCAGTTGTAATGAGTGTTGTATCTCTCGAAGCACCTGTTTTTGCAGCAGAAGTTCAGAATATGGAGATTGAAGCAGATACCAGCAGGATTGCTGAAGATACTCAGGATACTACAATATATGATTTGAAAACAGATGATCTGGTTAATCCGGTGGGTATTGATACGGCTAATCCGGTTTTTAGCTGGAAAATGAATGCAGCTACAATGGGTCAGTGCCAGACAGCATATCAGATTATAGTGGCAAAGGATGTGGAATTTGCAGATGCAGTCTGGGACTCCCAAAAGCAATTGAGTGATATATCAGTAGGGATCAAATATGCAGGCAATCCCTTAGAAGCATCAACAACCTACTACTGGAAGGCGGTAGTATGGGATAAAGACGGAAAAGAAATACAGTCAGATACAGCCAGTTTTGAAATGGGCTTGTTGGGAAATGAGGGATGGAACCAGTCCCAGTGGATACAGGTAGGAAATTCTACTGAACCGCCAATTTCCACAGCAGGAGAGACCAACTATGTTGTGGAAGCCGATATTCAGATTGTAACTACCAGCGTCAGCCTGCTGTTGGAAGCTACAGACAATAATAATTTTCTGTTATGGCAGTTTAATAATAAAAACGGATATATGGAATTTAAACCACATTATAAGAAAGCGGGTAATTTTCATACGGTACGGCAAATGAATGTATCACCGTATATAAATGGAAAAGATACGGATGTGCAGCATCTAAAAGTTGTTGCAACGAATGAATCCATATCAACTTATCTGAATGATCATTTAATTGAGGAGATTCCCGCATCTGAGCTGGGAGGAATTGGGCTAAACGGAACCATAGGGCGTTTGGGCTTCCGATCTCATTCATTAGAAGATGAAGCAGGGTGGATGGACAATATTACACTGACCGATTATTCTGTAGATCCAGACGGAATTGTATTGAAAAAATATGATTTTGAGGATGGTTATAATCCTTTTGATGACGGTGCTGTTGAAAATGGCAGGTTGAGTACAAAGTATACTGGAGAAGAAACAATTGCTCTGGAGAAAACAGAAGAAGAAACGGTAGAAAAAGTGCATTATTCCGTAGAGGCGGATATTACCTGCCTTACAGATGCAGTAAGCTTATTGTTTAATGCGGCAGATACATCCAATTTCTACATGTTACAGCTAAATACTAAGGATCAGCCGGGAAAGGTTATATTCAAACCCCATACCTGGAAGGATGGAAACTTTGCTACATACAGCAGTCATAATAAAGATGTTACAGCATATCTGGGTTCAGCCGAGGAATTTAAGTCCAATCCGGCACATGTTAAAATTGATGTTACAGAAAAAGAAATACAAACATACTTGAATGATCAGTTAATCGATACTTTTTCCATTGGAGAGCTCAGCGATCAGAATTCAAAAGGAATTGAGCCTCAAATTGGGCATCTGGGATTTCGTGCAGATCTTGAAGAAAACGGAACAGTGGATAATCTTAGATTAGTAGATTATACGGATAATATGGGTGGAGAGATTGTATACGACTATGATTTTGATCATGATAATCCTTTTCTTTCCGGTGCGGTAGAGGAGGGCAGATTTGTAACAAAGGGTGTTGGTATTCTGCTGCCGCCTCAGGGGATTTCCACATTTCGTAAGGAAATAACACCAGGTGATAATCTGGTATCTGCGAAACTTTATACTGCCGGATTGGGGGTTTATGATGTATTCATTAATGGTGAACGTGTTGGCACCAGGCAGGATGATGGATCTGTGGTGTTTGATGAATTAAAACCAGGTTATACCCATCACTCCAAACGAACGATTTACCATACTTATGATGTTACACAAATGGTAAATGGAGAAGAAGCCAGTGTGATATCAGCACATGTGACCTCAGGGTGGTGGTCCGGACAGGTTGCAGGATTCTATGGCAAAGAAGAAGCGTTTCGTGCCCAGCTTCTGCTGACCTATGAGGATGGTTCAACCAGAGTTATCGGAACAGACAGAAGCTGGAAGACTGCTCTTCAGGGACCTATCCTGTATGGTGATATCTATAATGGAGAAACTTATGATGCGAATGCAGATTTGTCATTCCGCCAGACTGGTTATGATGATTCAAAGTGGACATATGCAGATCTGAATAAAGAATTTAATGGGATACTCTGCCCACAGGATGGACCGTCTGTACGCGTTCGGAATGATCTTGAACTTACTGCACAATCTGCAGTGGTATACAGAGGCGTTGTAGATGAAAATGAAAATCAGTTTGGAAGGATCAATATAACAGGAAATTATGCTCCGGTATCCGGTTTTATTCTGAAAGCGGGAGAGACAGCTGTATTCGATATGGGACAGAACTTTGCAGGCTGGGACGAGATACAGGCAGAAGGTAAAAAGGGTACGATCCTGACCATGCGTCACAGCGAAATGCTCAATGACAATAACGGACTGAAATCCCGTGGCAATGATGGTGCACAAGGCAGCATTTATACAGCGAATCTCCGGTCTGCAAAGGCTGCTGGACGTTATATTATGAGTGGTGACGGGATTGAAAGTTATCATTCCACTTCCAGCTTTTATGGATTTCGATATGTAGAAGTTACTACAACGCAGGATGTGACGATTCATGGAATGAAAGGTATTGTAGTGAGTTCTGTGACAGATGATACTGGAAAAATCGCCACCTCGGATGACGATGTAAATCAGCTGATCAGCAATATTTTGTGGGGACAGTATAGCAATTATCTTTCCGTACCTACCGATTGCCCGCAGCGTGATGAGCGAAAAGGATGGACGGCAGACACGCAGGTATTTTCATCTGCAGCTGCATATAATGCAGATTCCAAGGGGTTCCTGAGAAAATATATGGATGATATGAATGATTCTCAGGTGACTGAGGGCGAATACAACGGAGCTTATCCGGATACTGCACCTTACAATGGATATGGCGAGATTGGACAGCTTGGATGGGGAGATGCAGGCATTATCATACCCTATAACCTTTATAAAATGTATGGGGATGCCACGGTAATTGAAGAAAATTATAGTAACATGCAGGACTTCATGGATATTTTTATGGCATCCACGAATAAGATGGGCGGAGGCCACAATCATGGCGACTGGTTAGCATATGAAAGTAATGACGATGATATACAAAATCTGTTTGGAATCGCCTATTATGCCTGGGATGCCGCAATGATGTCAGAAATGGCTGCCGTACTGGGCAAAACAGAGGATGCCATGCGGTATCAGGCACTATATGAAGAAGAAAAAGCATTTTTCCAGGAAATGTTTGTGCAGGAAGACGGCAGTCTGAAGCGTACAGAACAGACGGCATGTCTGATGGCATTAAAAATGGATTTACTTCCAGATGAAAATTCTAAAGCTGTAGTAAAACAGGCATTATTAGATAATATCAAACGCAATGGTAATAAACTGCAGACCGGATTTTTAGGTACCGCAATTATTATGCAGACATTATCAGATATCGGAGCAACCGATGTAGCTTATCAGCTGCTGCTTCAGCATGGTAATCCGTCCTGGCTGTATTCGGTAGATCAGGGGGCTACTACTGTATGGGAACGATGGAATTCTTATACAATTGAAGACGGATTTGGTCCGGTCAGCATGAACTCGTTTAACCACTATGCTTATGGTGCAGTTGCAGAATGGATGTATGGCTACATGGCAGGAATTATGTATGACACCCAGAACCCGGGATTCAAGCATATGATTCTTCAGCCATCACCGGATCAGTCGATTCAGAAAGTGGATTGCACTTATGATTCGGCATACGGCAGCATTGTCAGCAACTGGAGTTATCAGGATGCAAAATTTAATTATGATGCCGTAATACCTGCAAATACAACTGCAACAATTTTGATTCCGGTAGAGGATGGTGAAACAGTTTCGGTTAATGGTAAATCATCTGCAGAAGTGACGGCAGAAAAAGATGGATTATCCTACATTGAAACAAAAGATAATAAAGCTGTATTTGAAGCGGTTTCAGGCTCTTACCACTTTAGTACAGGTGTGGCCCAATACTGTAATATCACACTGAAAAATGCAGATTCAACTATTCCGTGTCTCATAAGCGTAGATGGCAGTGAGATGCAGGTAATGCCATCCGGTATTAAAGTAGAAAAGGGAAAATCGATTACAATCAAAGCTGTTCCGGTTAATGATATAGATTACGCCTGCGTAGGGTGGAGTGGAGATGAATCTGCTGATGGATCACAGATTACAGTTACACCTCTGAACAATATGACATTAGCAGCAGAATTTGCATGGAGTGGCAGTGAAAATCTTGCGTGGCAGCAGCCGGTCACCAGTAATGAAACCGGTTGGGATATCGATGCATGGTCACATGCAAATCTCGTAGATGGTATTTTAACCAGTGAATCCGGAAGCCTGGGCTATACGACAATGCAAGGGCAGTCACCGGAGGTGGATTATTGGGTAGAAATTGATTTAGGGGAAGATATGGATTTCAATCGTTTCCAGCTCTATCCAAGGTCGGATACGCTTAGCATCAATGGTGGTGCACCGAATTTCCCGAAAGATTTTTCATTTGAGGTTCGCAAAGAAGATGAAACGCAATATAATACGATTGTAAGCAATACGGATTATAAAGCGGCAGTTGGCAAGCCTTCCGTATTTACTTTTGAAGCTGTAAATGCAAGGTATGTCAGACTGCATGTAACCAAATTAGGCGATCCGGCGGCAGCGGACAGAGATTATTATTTCCTGCAGCTGGCTGAAATGGGGGTATATAATCGGGATAACATACCGGTGATTGATAAAGCTGTTCTGGAAAAAGCAATCGGAAGTGCAAAAACTTATGATGGTAAACAGGCTGATTATACGGAATCCAGCTGGAAAGATTTCCAGGAAGCATTAGAAGAAGCAAAAAGGATACTTCGTGATGAAACTGCAGATCAGGAAACCGTAGATACTGCTGCGCAGGCGCTGAATCAGGCAATGAAAGACCTGAAAGAAGCAGACAGAGAACCGGTTGTAGAAAGCGTAAAAGTATCTCCGGGGTCAACGGTACTGGAAAGAGGAAAAACACAGAGATTTACGGCATCCGTAATGGGAAAGAATGAACCGCAGCAGACAGTAACATGGTCTGTTACCGGAAATCACAGTGGGGCAACCACAATTTCCAATGATGGTGTACTTACAGTAGGCATGGATGAAACAGCTGCACTGTTAACTGTTCGGGCTGTATCAGAGGCAGATCATGATAAATTTGGGACAGCCACTGTAACATTGAAAGTATTGCCTCCATCGGATGTAAAGGTTAATCATATTTCCGTTACTGCTTCATCAAACAGGATCTTTGTGAAAGATAAGACTTCGGTAAGAGCGGTGGTACTTCCAGAAAGTGCCACTAATAAGAACTTTAATTGGACTTCATCGGATACAAAAGTCGCAACTGTTGACAGCCAGGGAAAAGTTACCGCTAAAAAAGATGGAACGGTACGGATAACCGCCACAGCGGCAGATGGAAGTAACGTATCCGGTTCCTGTACCATTAAAGTAGTAAAACCAAGAGTTAAATTAAACGCATCTTCTATAAAACTGCAATTAAAGAAGAGCACAAAAGCGTTGAAAGCATCGGGACTCCTGTCTGGTGACAAAATCAAAAGCTGGACAAGTAAAAATAAAAAAATTGCAACGGTAACGAAATCAGGGAAGATTATTGCAAAAAAAGCTGGAAATACCAGTATTATAGTTACTACCGTAAAAGGTGCAAAAGCGATCTGCAGAATAAAAGTTGTAAAAAGCGCTGTAAAAACAAATAAGATTACTGCAGATAAGAAGAAAGTCACCTTGAAAAGGGGTAAGAGTTACCAACTGAAAATTACCAGATCACCAATTACGGCTACGGATAAAATCACTTATACATCTTCTGCTGATAGAATTGTCTCAGTAAATAAAAAGGGGAAAATAGCGGCTAAGAAAAAGGGAAGAGTCGAAATTACAATCAAAACCAGCAATGGAAAGAGCACAAAAGTAAAAGTAGAAGTGGTTTAAAATAAGTCTTAATTACACAAGATAAAATACAATAGTTAAGAAGGGCGGTATAGCATGTGCTATACCGTCTTTTTACAACTTAGACTATAATTTCCGCAACTTAGAAAAACCGGGTTGAAATTAAAAAAGCCAGTGTGTATAGTTAGAATAAATAAAAAGTGATTTGCGCCAGGAGGTGGAAGGGTGAAGATACATGTAAGGGAGGACAGCAGTTTCAGTGAGACGGAGATTACAATTAATTGCCCATGCGCAAATGATAAAACAGATAAAATAATTGCAATGCTGCAGATGATGGACCACAAAATTACCGGAACAAGAGATAAACAGACCTATATATTGGATACTTCCAATATCCTCTATATTGATACCGTAGATAAAAAAACCTTTTTTTACACGGATTCGGCAGTTTATGAAACACCATTAAAGTTATATGAACTGGAAGAGCAGCTTGCAGATATGGATTTTTTCCGAGCCGGGAAATCCTGTATCATAAATTTTAATCAGATTAAGTCGCTGCGCCCGGATATCGACGGAAGAATCCTGGTAACCATGAATAATGGAGAAAAAGTATTCGTATCCAGACAGTATGCCGGAATAATCAGAGAGAAATTGGGGGTGAAATAAATGAGTGATAAAATTCTTTCGAAATATAAATTTGCAGCCAGGGTAATGATTATATTTACCGTTGAAGTCTTGTTTATTGCAATTATCGGTTATTTCTTTGGAGAAGATGCAATGGAGGTTTCCAATCTGTATCAGCTGGGTGGCAGGGGAATTGCCAATACCACAATCCTGCAGCTGTTTTTTTGCTCCATTGCAGTAAATTTGGTACAGAGTTTCAGCATGTCCGCTAAGTGTTTTCAAAATGTCATGATGGTCTGGCGCACGGTAATTATGGTGGTGCTGATTGTAGTTGTAATTTTAATTTTTGTAATATGCTTTGGATGGTTTCCTTTGGATTTCTGGCCGGCGTGGATTGGTTTTTTTGTCTCTTTTGGAGGCTGTTTTATTATCAGCACCATACTCATGGTGATTAAGACGAAGCTGGAAGGGAAGAAGTACGACAGACTGTTAAACGATTATAAAGCGAAAAAAAAGGTTGATTCTAAGGAGGGCGAATAGGCATGGGAGAGATTGTAATTCGAAATATATCCAAATCGTTCAATGATAAATGTGTATTGGATGAAGTGAATTTGAAAATCAAAGAAGGGGAAATTTTTGGGCTTCTGGGACCTTCAGGAGCGGGAAAGACAACGCTGATTAAAATATTAACCGGGCAGTTAAAGCCGGACAGGGGGGAAGGGAAGATTTTTGGAAAATCCTGCTCCCGGCTGGACAGGGAAGATTATAAGATGATCGGTATGGTTCTGGATAACAGCGGCTTGTATGACCGGCTGAGCTGCTACGATAATATGCTGCTGCCGGCACGGATTTACGGAGTGGATAAGAAACGGATTGAGGAACTGCTGAAACGGGTGGGACTGGAAGATGCAGCCAAAAAGGCAGTGGAAAAATTGTCCAAAGGGATGAGACAGAGACTGGTTCTGGCAAGGGCAATGCTTCATAGTCCAAAACTTTTATTTCTGGATGAACCCACAAGCGGTCTGGACCCGGCGGTGACACAGACGATTCATGGACTTTTGCAGGAATTAAAGCAGGAGGGAACAACGATATTCCTCACCACTCATAATATGGATGAGGCATACAGGCTCTGTGACCATGTGGCGCTGTTAAATGACGGCAGGATCGTAGAATATGGAGTACCGGAAGAACTTTGCAGAAAGTACAATACACAGAATATCATTACGATTCTGTGTAAAGATAAGTCAATGGTAAAGCTGAAAAATACAAGGGAAAATGCGGATAAGATTATGGGATATTTTCAGGATGAATGCGTGGAATCCATACATTCTTCGGAACCCAATCTGGAAACGGTATTTGTGGAGTTAACAGGAAGGAGACTGCTATGAGTATACAGGCAAAGACATTACAGGCGCTGTTTTGCAAACAGATAAAGGATACGGCACACAATATGCAGGTATTAATCTTATTTTTTACATTTCCGGTAATTGCAATGGTTATGACACAGAGTATGGGAAAAGAGATGGGGAACAGTGCCTTTTTCATATCTATATTTGGAGTTATGCATGGTGTTTTTACACCAATTGTAGCCACTTCATCCATGATGTCGGAGGAAAAAGAAAAAAATACTCTGAGGGTACTTCTTATGTCTAATGTGAATCCAATGGAGTATCTGATCAGCATTGGAGGCTTTGTCTTCCTGTGCACCATGGTTACCGGAGTACTCTTTTTATTTCTGGGCGGATATACACCGGTTGAGATGCTGATGTTTATGGGCGCGTTAGGGGTCGGAAGTGTGATATCCATAGTGCTGGGATTGGCAATTGGATCCTATGCAAAAAACATGATGGCTGCAAACGGGCTGGCACTGCCCTTTGGAATGATCTTTGCATTTCTGCCCATGCTGGCAAAGTTTAATGACAAGATTGGACAGATAGCTAAATTTACTTACGGACATCAGATCAGCATGTTTGTGGAAAAGATGGACGGGATCAGCTGGGAAGGGGTACTCATAACGGCTGTAAATTTTATAGTACTGATTGCTGTATTCGTAGTCGTATTCAGGAGAAACCGGTTAGATAGCTGAGAATATAAGAGCCTGGGCATAGTCCCGGGCTTTTAAAGATTTATCAGAATAGTGAAAAAATCATGAAGCTAGATTTAGGTTTATATTGGGTTGACGCATCCTTCATAAAATAGTACAGTATATAAAAAGAACGTTTATTACTCACGAAATGGGGGATGACCATGATAATCAGTGCAAGCAGAAGAACCGACATACCATCGTTTTACACCGATTGGTTTCTAAACCGGATTCAGGAAAAGCAGGTGTGGGTCAGAAACCCTATGAATGCCCATCAGATCAGCCGGATAGATCTGTCGCCGGAAGTCGTGGACGGCATTGTCTTCTGGACGAAAAATCCAAAGCCTATGCTGAAAAGGCTGAAGGAATTAAAGGAATATGCATATTATTTTCAATACACCATAAATCCATACGGGAGGGAAATAGAAGAACATCTTCCGCCGCTTAAAGAGCGGATGGAAAGCTTTAAAATCCTTTCGGAAATGATCGGAAAGGAACATGTGATCTGGCGTTATGATCCGGTTATAATCAATAATACTTATACAGCACAGTACCATTTGGATCAATTTTCATATATGGCGGAAGTGCTTGCACCCTATACGAAGAAATGCGTTTTCAGTTATCTGGATTTTTATACCAAGATGAAAAACAAAATGAAGCAGATGGGGATCCGCCCGGCAGACAGGGAGGAAAAAGAATATCTGGCGGAGGCATTTTCCAAGACGGCGTCCCGGTATGGGATAGTACTGGAAACCTGCGCAGAGGATATCGATCTTGAAAAATACGGTATTGCACATGGCAGATGTATTGATGACAGACTGCTTTCCCGGATCATAGACTGTCCTCTGAAGGTGGAAAAGGATAAGAACCAGAGATTGGAATGCGGCTGCGCTGCCAGTATCGATATCGGATTATATAATACCTGTAAAAATGGCTGTGTATATTGTTATGCCAATTTAAATCAGGAACTCACCCTAGAGAATAATGTAAAATACGACAGGAATTCTCCACTGCTTTGCAGCGCATTGGGAGATAAGGACATCGTAAAGGACCGGAATGTAAAAAGTTTGAAAGAGAGACAGTTAAGTCTGTTTTAAAGATTGATTAAACAATTCAATTATTAACAGTCATAAAAACCCTTGACATTGACGCTGCGTAAAGGTTTAAGATAGATTTATCAGGAGGTGAGAAGATGGAATACACCATTCAAAAACTGGCAAAACTGGCTGGAATCACTACCCGGGCACTGCGCTATTACGATGGAATTGGCCTGCTGCATCCGGCTTATGTAAATGAATCCGGATACCGCATTTATGGAGAAGCAGAAGTGGACGCACTTCAGCAGATTCTGCTTTTTCGGGATATGGGGATGGAGCTGTCCAAAATAAAAGCGCTCACTTCAGATGCAGCCTTTAACCGGGTGGATATTTTGAAGGAGCATCTGGAAGTTCTAAAACAACGTCAGCAGCAAATAGACCTCCTGATTAAAAATGTGAATAAAACAATTGAAAAGGAAGAGGGGATAACAAGCATGACTGACAAAGAAAAGTTTGAAGGTTTAAAAAAAGAGATGATACAGGAAAATGAAAAAAAGTATGGGGAAGAGATCCGGAAATCCTATGGTGCAGATGAAGTGGATGCAAGTAATGCAAAAATGATGAATCTGACCATGGAAGAATATGAGAAAATGAAGGAGACCGGGAAAGAAATTAACAGCCTGCTGGAGGAAGCGGTTGAAAAGAAGGAAGATCCGTCCGGAGATCTGGGGCAAAAAATTGCACGTCTTCACAAAGAATGGCTGTCCTTCACCTGGACACACTATTCCGCCCAGGCGCATTGCGGTGTAGCAGAAATGTATGTTGCGGATGAACGTTTTACCGCTTATTACGACCAGAATGTAAAGGGATGCGCCCGTTTTTTAAGGGATGCGGTCAGGGCTTTTAACCAGCCTGAAAATTAGATGTAAAACAAAGTAAAATTCTATTGAAATTCTCTTGTAAACCAGATAGAATATTCAGTGCGTACGAATGATAAGTACCGTATTGGAGAAGAGAAAATGGTTGAGAATAATCTGGAAAAAGATAGTATCAGAAAACTTGTACTGCGCCTTGGAATCCCTTCCATGCTGGCGCAGTTTATTAACGTGTTATACAGCGTGGTAGACCGCATGTATATTGGAAATATTGATCAGATCGGTGAAATAGCCCTGGCTGGTGTGGGCATCTGCGGACCGATTGTAGCACTTTTGTCGGCATTCGGATCCTTTGTAGGGGTGGGCGGCTCCCCTCTTATGAGTATTCGAATGGGGGAAAAGGATGAAAAATCAGCAAAACAGATCCTGGCAAACAGTTTTTTACTGCTGCTCGTGGTATCCGTGGCGCTGACTATCCTGCTGCTGCCGCTAAAAGAGCATCTGCTCCTGTGGTTTGGCGCAAGTGAGCAGAGTTTCCCTTATGCAAATGATTATTTTACCATCTATTTGCTGGGCACTGTGTTTGCTCTGATGTCGATCGGCATGAATCAGTTTATTATCTGTCAGGGATATGCAAAAGTCGGGATGCTGTCCGTTATGATCGGGGCAGCCATGAATATTGTGTTAGATCCGATTTTTATTTTTGTATTTGGCATGGGCGTAAAGGGGGCGGCAATTGCTACGGTTTTATCCCAGTTGGTTTCCTGCTGCTTTGTTTTAAAATTTCTCTTTGGGAAAAAGGTTCCTATCTCCATCAGCTTTGGGGGATACAGCCTGAAGATTATGCGCAAGATTTCCTTTTTGGGACTGACACCCTTTATCATTATTGTAATGGATAATGTATTACTGATCGCTCTGAATACTGTATTGCAAAAATATGGGGGACCGGACAGGGGAGATATGCTGATCACCTGTGCGACCATTGTGCAGAGTTTTATGCTTATGGTAACCATGCCCCTTGGAGGTATTACAGCGGGAACCCAGACAATACTGGGATATAATTATGGGGCGCGCAAATCCCACCGGGTTCTGGAAGCAGAGAAGTGGATCGTCATTTTATGCCTTATTTTTACAACCATTATGTTTATTATTGCACAGAATTTTGCCAAACCATTTGTAGGAATTTTCACTCAGAATGAAAACTATATCCAGTTTGCCACACGTGCCATAAGGATATATACATTAGGTATTATACCGCTGGCAATCCAGTACACTTTTGTGGATGGGTTTACAGGAATGGGCATTGCAAAAATGGCATTGCCGTTATCCACCTTCCGTAAGATTGTGTACCTTGCAGCCGTGTTCCTGCTGCCCCTGGTCTATGAAATAGACCAGGTATTTCTGGCGGAGCCGGTCGCTGATGTGGTCAGTGCGGTGGTTACGGGTATCTGCTACTTCGCAATGATTAAGAAGATTTTACATAGGCGTGAAATAAACGTATAGACAACAGACAGCTGTATTATGGGAGGTGTGGCGGATGTGGGTTTTGTTTGCTTTTGGATCTGCACTTTTTGCCGGGATCACGGCAGTTCTTGCAAAGCTTGGAATTGAGAAGACGAATTCTTATCTGGTGACAGCGCTGCGGACAGTGATCGTAGTTCTTTTTGCCTGGTTAATGGTTTTAGTGGCGGGATCTTTTGAATCGATAGCAGAGATCAGCGGAAAAACATTCCTGTTTTTAATACTGTCGGGATTGGCTACGGGTGCGTCCTGGATCTGTTATTTCAAGGCTCTGCAGATGGGGGATGTCAATAAAGTAGTATCCATTGATAAATCCAGCACTATACTGACCATGCTTTTTGCATTTCTGTTTTTAAAGGAAGGGCTTAGCATTATCAAAGTGCTGGCTATGGCTCTTATGGGAACCGGTACCTATCTGATGCTGGGAAGGCAGCATCAGAAACCAAACGCATCGGATCGGAAGCCGGAAAAAAATGGCGCATGGCTGATCTATGCCCTGCTCTCGGCTGTATTTGCAAGTCTTACGGCGATCCTTGGAAAAGTGGGAATAGCCGGTGTTGAATCCAATCTGGGTACGGCAATCCGCACGCTGGTGGTTTTGATTATGGCATGGCTCATGGTTTTTGGGCTGCGCAAACAAAAGGAAATAAAAAATATTGAAAGACGATCCTGGATATTCATCCTTTTATCCGGGCTTACAACAGGACTGTCCTGGCTATGCTATTACCGGGCATTGCAGGATGGACCGGCAGGCGTTGTGGTGCCCATTGATAAACTGAGTATTTTAGTAACCGTCTTTTTTTCATATTTTGTGTTAAAGGAAAAATTAAAGAAAAAAGCCGTACTGGGACTGATTTTTATCGTGGTGGGTACACTTGCTTTACTTATCTGAGAAAATGGATTAAAATATGGATAGAATCAGAAATAAATGAAGCAAGGAGAAAGATTGTGAACGGTGGAAAAGGCGGAAACAGTAAGACATACCGGCAGTTAAACAGAGGACTGATGTTAAAGCTGATTGCTACGGGAGTCTGTACTTCCAGGGCAGAGCTTGCAAGAAGGACAGGTCTTACCAAAATGGCAGTTACAAATATTGTGTCGGAAATGCTGGAACAGCATTTGATTGAAGAAACCAGCACTGTGCAGAATGAGGAAGTCGGAAGAAACCCGATCCGCTTAAAAATATCCGGAAAATGTCCCAAAATCATTGGCGTGCTGGTATTTCGAAGCCGCCTGGAAGTTGTATTATGTGATTTTAGTCTGAAGATTCTCCGGCGGGAAACCAGAGTCATGAAAGAAGCCTGTGTTACAAACAGCCAGGAACTGATGGAACAGTTGTATGAGATGGTCGACCGGCTTAAAAAGAAGGAAAAGAATATACTGGGGATTGGCGTGGCATCCATTGGTCCCGTAGATGTAAAGAAGGGAATGATCCTGGAACCTCTTTATTTTTGGGACATCAAAAATATTCCCATTGTGGAATTGCTTACAGAGCGGTATCAGCTCCCTGTTTTCTTAAACCATGATAATCAAAGCGGAGCACTTGCGGAGCTGCTGTATGGATATGGAAATGAATATAAGGATTTCCTGTTCCTGGGATTAGGACGCGGAATCGGATGCGGGATGGTGATGAATGGTGATTTGTATGAAAACCAAAGCGGTCTGCCATCGGAGGTAGGGCATACCAGCATAGATTACCAGGGAGAACAATGCACCTGTGGAAATAAAGGCTGTCTGGAATTATATGCAACCACCCCGGTAGTGGAAGAGCGTCTCCGGAGAGAAACAAAAAAAGATTACCGTTTTACGCAGTTTTGCAGAGAAAGCAGTGATCCCGCAGCGGAAGAGGTATTTGCAGATGTAATGAAAAAGCTGGCTGCCGCACTGGTGAATTACGTAAATATTTTAAACCCGGGATTGATTCTTCTGGGACATGATGGAATTTATCTGCCCGAGAATGCCATTGCAGTCCTGAAAAAAGAAGTAAACAGCCGCAGGTTTTTTCATAATGCCCCAGAGATTGAAATTAAAAAAACGCAGTTTGGGGCAGATGCACAGCTGCTGGGGGGCGCATGCCAGGTATTGCAGCAGGCCTTTTTAGGAAAACTGCTATTCTAAAAAAAATTTTTTTAGTTGAAATGTATATTGACTTTACTTTTTGAATTCATTATAATAAATTTAATTAGTAAAGCAGATTTACATATGAGTGCTGCTATAAATAGCCTTAATAAAAACGGAGGTAAAAAAATGGATGTAATTTGTGTTGGAGAAATGTTAATAGACTTTATTCCGGGGAACGAACCGTTCAGTTATATCAGAAAAGCTGGCGGAGCACCTGCAAACGTTGCGATTGCAATCGGAAAAAATGGATTAAAAGCCGGATTCTGCGGCAAAATGGGAGACGATGACTTTGGGCGTTTCCTGGTAGATACTTTAAAAGAGAATCATGTAGAAGCATTATGTGAGGATTTAACAAAGGATGCCGTTACGACTATGGCATTTGTAACTCTGGCAGAAGACGGAGACCGTTCCTTTACATTTGCCAGAAAGCCGGGGGCAGATACTCTCCTTACGATCGAAGATATTAAGAATGCAAAAATAGAAGAAAGTAAAATGGTGCATGCAGGGTCCTGCTCCCTGTCTCAGGGAACTGCAGTGGAGGCTACTGTCTATGCCATGAAAGCTGCTCATGAGAATAACAAGCTGGTAAGTTTTGATGTGAATTACCGCAATGTTATGTGGGATGATGATATTGATGCATGTACGGCAAAAGTACGTGAAGTACTTCCTTACGTGGATTTCTTGAAAATTTCGGAAGAAGAAGTGGATATGATGGGCGGTGAGGAAAATATACTGCCGCTCATGAAGGAAAATGGAATTACAGTGGTAATTGAGACGTTAGGCGCAAACGGAGCAAAATGCTTCTTTGGCGGAGAAGTACGTGAGATTCCGGGCAGAAAAGCAAAAGCAGTAGATGCTACCGGCGCAGGGGATGCATTCTGGGGAGGATTTTTATCCAGTATTCTGATCCAGGGTGCAGAGAAAAAAGAGGATATTGCGTTAGAGAATATCTTAAAAGCAATGGAATATGGAAATATTGCTGGCTGGATCTGTGTACAGACAAAAGGGGCAATCGATTCTCTTCCCACAAGGGCACAGATTGAGGAATATTTGAAATAAAAAATAGAAGGAGAAGGTAGGATGAAACGATCAAAAATCAACGCAGTTATTAAAGACATGGAAGCATTAATCAAAGAACATGGTTTTGAAATCCCTCCGTTTTGCAAATGGACAGCGGAAGATTGGAAAGAAAAAGGGGCGGAATACGATGAAATCCGCGACAATATGCTGGGATGGGATATTACAGATTACGGACTTGGTAAATTTGATGAAGTGGGATTTGCATTAATTACCATTCGTAACGGAAATTTAAAAAATGACAAGTATACCAAGACATATGCAGAAAAACTCCTGATGGTAAATGAGGGACAGATGGCTCCAATGCATTTCCACTGGAACAAGATGGAAGATATTATCAACCGCGGCGGCGGAAATGTTCTGATCCGGGTATATAATTCCACGGAAGACGGAGCATTTGCAGATACGGATGTTACGGTTAACTGCGATGGCAGAGAATTCACCGTACCAGCCGGAACCCAGGTTCGTCTCACACCGGGCGAAAGTATTACCATTTATCCTTATATGTATCATGATTTTAACGTGGAAGCGGGAACAGGTGCCGTGCTTCTGGGAGAAGTATCCATGTGCAATGACGATGAAAATGACAATCGCTTCTACGATCCCATAGGCAGATTCCCTACAATTGATGAAGATGAACCGGCTTACCGATTACTCTGTAACGAATATCCAAAGGCGTAGAGTTAAGACGGCGAATATCTACAGAAAAATATTGTGGCACAGATAATGAAGTAATATAGATAATAGAGTAAATACAGAAAATGAAGTGGCTCATAGAAACACAAATAATAAATTTACACAATAAATGATTCAACACAGAATATATGTATAGGAAAAGGTATTGCATTTGAAAAAAATGCAGTACCTTTTTTGTGCCCATGAGGATCCCTTGTTATATTTCAGGATAAGGACATTCCCGGCTTGGTACCATGCAGTTTTTACAAATAATTATTTTCCATGCAACAGATATGGTGATTTTATACACTTATCTATAAAACAGGTGTTACGTGATTATTATTTAAAGGGGGAAGAACAATGAAAAATAATTGGAAAAAGATCGTTCGTATGGCTGTGTGGGCAATGGCACTGGTAATCGGAACCGGATTGTGGATGAATGGATGTGAGCGGAAGCAGGAAGAAATTAAAAAGGAGAGAATAGGGGTAATTGCTCGCATCATGCCGGGATATGAGCCAGGGAAAGATAATTTATGTGAAGTACCTCAGACTGTGTTGGGAATTTTACCGGATGAGGACGAAAACGAAGATGATGACATGGAGGGGTACCAGGGAGAGCCAGCCTTAGTAAGGGGAATGTACCTGAAGCTTGGGAAAAATGCTTATTATTTTGCAGATGTGAAAAGTAATGAATTATTTAGCGTGGTCACGGCAGATGAAAATAAAATTTATGGACTGGATGGGAAAGAGATTACGTTTGAAGAATTAAAAACAGGTAATATTGTGGATATATATTATACGGGAGGAGTTATGGAGTCCTATCCGATTGTTTGTGACCGGGTTGTAAAAATGCAGGTGACTGAGGAAGGCAGTGAAGCAGATGCTGAGGCTAATCTGGAACGGGCAAAGGAATTTTACTGCGAGCCGGACCCGAATGAGAAGCCGGCACTGCAGATTCAATATGTTCCCCTAGCCGGAATGGAAGCTTCTTCAAATATTTCCGAGAGGGCTTATCAGTGGACGGTTACCAATGAAGATGGAACCCGAAATGTTGAGAAAACGGACAGTCAGCCCGTCATTCAGGCCGAGAACCTGGAAGAGATTGAAATTTCTCAAGATGTAGAGGAATTAAAACTTGTTTTCAGTGAGACCCCTGGGGAAGTGGTTGTTAAAAGATGGAGAATAGAAGAGAGAGGACCGGATCAGATAAAACCCGGTGAGGCGGTACTTGTAACCAAAAAAGAAGATAAAATGTGGATGATCCCAAATGGGCAGAGCGGGTACGTGTATGAAGTAACCGGGAAATGGGGAGAAGACTACGTTATGTATGGTTTTGTTGTCAAAATGCGGTAAAAATATGTTAAAAATGCCGTGCTGTGTGATACTTCTGGGTAAAAAAAATAGGGATATAATTTGACGCTCATGAAATCCTATGATAAACTAATTAAATATGGTAACAAATCAAACCTTGATACGAAATGAAATTGCCAGGGAGCTTGTACGACAGGCTGAGAGGAAGTTGTGAACTTCAACCGGTGACCTGATTTTAAGTAACAGTATCAGGGACAAGTCTTGCAACTTCCTGCAGGACTTCTTTTATTTTGCGGGTTTAATTGAATGTGCGTTATGAATTCCATGTTGAATGTGACGAAAAAGAACAAAGGAGATATGAATCATGAAAGTTAGTGGTAAAGATCTGAAACTGTATGCAGTAACAGACCGAAAATGGGTGGGAGAGCAGTCACTGGAAGAACAGGTGGAAGAAGCACTTGCAGCCGGGGTTACTTTTTTGCAGCTGCGGGAAAAACATATGGAAAAAGGTGAGCTGCTGGAAGAAGCGAAGCGCATAGGAGTAATTGCAAAGCGCTATCAGGTGCCGTTTTTAATTGACGATGATGTTGAAATGGCAATTGCCTGCCAGGCAGACGGCGTACATATTGGGCAAAAAGACATGCTTCCCAAAATAGCCAGGGAACTATTAGGAGAAGATAAAATACTGGGCGTTACAGCCAGAACTGTAGAGCAGGCGAAAAGTGCATGGGAACAGGGGGCGGATTATCTTGGGGTAGGAGCTGCATTTGCAACCTCCACCAAGGACGATACGATTGTAATTACCAAAGAAACAATCCGTGAAATCTGTGAAGCCGTACCTATTCCGGTTGTGGTGATTGGCGGAATTACGAAAGAAAACATGAAACAGCTGAAGAACTGTAAAGCCTCTGGTGTAGCTGTGGTTTCCGCGATATTTGCAAGTGATCATATTACCGGGGCGGTGAAAAGCCTGCTTAAGGAGGTGGAAGAAAACTTATGGTCAGATTAAGTGAAATGGAAGGCGCTATTTTCGATATGGATGGAACGCTTCTGGATTCAATGGCTATGTGGAAAAACATAGGCAGCAGTTATGTGAAAATGAAGGGGAAAATACCGGCGCCGGATCTGGATGAGGTTATAAAGACCATGAGTTTTGAGGAATCAGCCCGTTATATTAAGAAACATTATCAGTTTGATGAAGCTATAGAGACCATGATGGACGAAGTGAATCAAATGGTGAAAGAGAATTATCAGGGAAGAATTCAGGGAAAGCCATTTGTAAAAGAATTTTTAGAGAGCCTGAAAAATAAGGGGATTCCCATGTGTGTGGCAACAGCTACCGATGAATCTCTTGTAAGGGTCTGCCTGCAACGGCTGGAACTTTTGCACTATTTTCAGGCGATCTTTACCTGCAGGAAGGTAGGGGCAGGGAAAGAACGGCCTGATATCTATGAAGCAGCGTTAGATAGACTGGGAACACACAAAGAGAAGACCTTTGTATTTGAAGACGTTCTTCATGCGGTGAAGACAGCTAAGCGGGCAGGCTTCCCCGTAGCGGCGCTCTATGATGAAAGTTCGGGCAGGGATTGGGAGGAAATTAAGGGACTGGCAGATGTTTTTGCTGTAACGATGGGAGAATTTATTTCCTGAGAGGGTGTTATAGAGCGTGTTTGAAAATGCAATTTGCAGGCTGGCAGAATGTAATTTTCAGACACGCTCCGGGCAATGGAGCAATGAAAATATATAATGACAGAGGACAACAGGATGAAAAAAATACTTACAATTGCAGGTTCAGACTGCAGCGGAGGAGCGGGAATACAGGCAGATATTAAAACGATTACAGTACATAGGATGTATGCCATGAGCGCAGTTACAGCGCTGACGGCACAGAATACAATGGGCGTATTTGGAATACAAAAATGTACGCCGGAATTTTTAGAACAACAGCTGGACTGCATTTTTCGGGATATTTTTCCGGATGCGGTTAAAATCGGAATGGTTCCGGATGCCGGGCTGATTGAGTCGGCAGCAGGGAAGCTGGCTGAATATGGGGCTTTTCGCATTGTGCTGGATCCGGTTATGGTTTCCACCAGCGGCGGAACTTTACTGGAAGAAGACGCCAGGGAAGTTTTTATGAAAAAACTACTGCCTTTGGCAGCACTGGTTACACCGAATATACCGGAAGCGGAAGTGATGAGCCAGATGAAAATAGAAAGTCCAAAAGATATGGAGACGGCTGCCAGGGTGATCTCCGGTTTTTACGATGGTGCCATACTGATAAAAGGAGGGCATCAAAAAGAGACTGCCAATGACCTGTTATATGAAAAGGGAAAGGCAACCTGGTTTTACGAAAAGCATATGGAGAATCCCAACACCCACGGAACGGGCTGCACCCTGTCATCTGCAATAGCCTGCCAGCTGGCAAAAGGCTATAGTATGGAAGGGAGCCTTAGACGTGCAAAGGATTATCTGTCCGGTGCGATCCGGGCAAATCTGGATCTGGGGCAGGGCGCGGGTCCTTTGAACCACTGTTACCGTATATAAGAAGAAACACAGCCTGTGGAATCACGCTCAACAAAGGCAGGGCGCATCTCAATGCGGCTGATGGGGACCCCTTTGATCAGGCTGTCCACAAGAATAAAGGCACTTTTACCGAGATCTACCCGGTTTTGGCGTACCGTTGTCAATGCCGGGGTCAGATACCGGGCAAGGGGGAGGTCATCATATCCGGTAACGCTTAAGTCCTCCGGTACCTTTTTGCCCATATTATAGAGTTGTTTGATAACACCGGATGCAATAAAATCGCTGGCGCAGATAATCGCAGTCGCTCCTTTTTCCAGAAAATGAGGAACATATAAGGGAGCACAGTCCACATGGTAATCACCATAAGCAATCAGATCTAAATCCAGATCTATTTTATTTACCCACATAAAATGCTTGTAAGCATTCAGGCGGCGCTCTGTAATCATGGAATCCTGGTTTCCGCAGAGCATGGCTATCCGTCTGTGCCCTTTGGCGGCGAGATGGTTTACCACACCTTTCATGCCTTCAAAATTATCAGTTCCCACATATCCTACAAAGGGGTTGTCTTCAATGTAATTATCTAAAAGAGCCGTTGGTACCTTCGTATTGTTCAGCTGCTTTAAATAGTCATCGTGAAGCCGGAAGCCCAGAAGAAATGCGCCTGAGTATCCATTTTTTAACATATAAGTGTCATATTTTTCTCTGGAGCCTGTTTGAGTTTTCAAACCGGCTCTTGTCTGCATGGAGAGGTTGGTAGGAACAATTGTGACCTCGTAATTATTCCGTACTGCAGCCTGTTCAAATCCGGAAATAATCTCATAACCAAACTGATCTACATTTTCATAGCTCATATCTTCAACCATAATGCAGATTCTGCGCTTTACTTTGCCCTGCAGGGACTTTGGCTTATAACCCAGTTCCACCGCCGCATCCAGGACGGACTGCCGCATTTTTTCGCTGATATCACTTGCTCCGTTCAGTCCTTTGGAAACGGTGGCGGGAGAAATGCCTAATTTTTTTGCTATATCTTTAATTGTCGCCATAAGATTTCCTCCAAGTAAGCGGGCTGGCGTAAAGCTGTCTTGTCACGCTCCTGCAGTCCGAAAATTATATTGACAATATACCATAAAAATGATAATATGGCAATGAAAAGTTTCGAAAAGTTTCGAAAACAATATCAGAAAATTTCAAGAGCCATCTATCACTCGAGGAGGTAATAGAATGTTAGAAAATGAATTAAACGGATACCTGGAAGAAAAATTTAAAAAGACAATTGCAGAATGCTCGGATGAACAAATTTATCTTGGACTATTACAGCTTACAAAGAATCACATAAAAGAATCCGGTAAAAACAGAGGTGAAAAGAAACTTTACTATATATCCGCAGAATTTTTAATTGGAAAGCTTTTATCCAATAATCTGATTAATCTGGGATTATATGATGAAGTAAAAGAGGTTCTGGGCAAAAATAAAAAAGACCTGGCACAGATAGAAGAAGTAGAATTAGAGCCATCACTTGGAAATGGCGGACTGGGAAGACTGGCTGCCTGCTTTTTGGATTCCATTGCAACCCTTGGCTTAAATGGTGATGGAATCGGGCTGAATTATCATTATGGACTGTTTCGCCAGATTTTCGAAAATAATAAACAGAAAGAGCTGACAAATCCCTGGATAACAACCGAAAGCTGGCTGACAAAGACCGATCTTCACTTTGAGGTACCATTTAAAGGATTTAAATTAATCTCCAGTCTGTATGATATTGATGTAACCGGATATCATAATCATGCAAATAAACTGCATTTATTTGACATCGACATTGTGGATGAATCCATTGTGGAAGAGGGGATAAAGTTTGATAAGAATGATATTCTGCACAACCTGACATTATTTCTCTATCCCGACGACAGTGATGAAAAGGGACAGCTGCTGCGCATTTATCAGCAGTATTTCATGGTGAGCAATGGGGCACAGCTTATTATTCGGGAATGCAAAGAAAATGGATACAGCCTTCATGATTTACACAAGCATGCAGTGGTACAGATCAATGACACCCACCCGTCTATGGTAATTCCGGAATTGATCCGCCTGTTAACGGAAGAAGGAATCTCCATGGAGGAAGCCATCCGTATTGTCAGCAAGACCTGTGCATATACCAACCATACGATTCTTGCAGAGGCACTGGAGAAATGGCCGAGATATTATCTGGAAAAAGCGGTGCCGCATCTGCTGCCGATTATCGATGAACTGGACAGGAGAGTCAAAGAAAAATATAAGGATGAAAAAGTGGCGATTATTGACAAAGACAACCGCATTCATATGGCACACATGGATATTCACTATGGCTTCAGCGTGAACGGGGTTGCCGCTCTCCACACACAGATCCTAAAAGAATCCGAGCTTAAGCCATTTTATGATATATATCCTGAAAAATTCAATAATAAGACCAACGGCATTACTTTCCGCCGGTGGCTGATGCACTGTAATCCCGATCTGACAGAGCTGATAAGCGGACTGATCGGAAATGGATTTAAAGAAGATGCAGACTGCCTGAAGGAATTGCGCAAATTTGCAGATGATGAAAAAGTTTTAAAAAGCCTTCTTGATATCAAAAACAAAGATAAAGCTGCATTAAAAGAATATCTGAAAGAAACCCAGGGGATTGAAATTGATGAAAACTCAATCTATGATATTCAGATTAAACGTCTCCACGAATATAAAAGACAGCAGATGAATGCGCTTTATATTATTCATAAATATCTGGAAATAAAAGGCGGTAAACTTCCAAAGAGGCCGATTACTATGATTTTTGGTGCTAAAGCTGCTCCAGCTTACGTCATTGCAAAGGATATTATTCATCTGATATTATGTCTGCAGGAAATGATTTCCAGGGATGCCAGCGTTCGACCATACTTAAACGTGGTAATGGTGGAAAACTATAATGTATCCAAAGCGTCGAAACTGATTCCGGCCTGTGATGTTTCGGAGCAGATATCTCTGGCATCCAAAGAAGCAAGCGGAACCGGAAATATGAAATTCATGCTGAACGGAGCCGTAACCCTTGGTACCGAGGACGGGGCGAATGTTGAGATTCACCAGCTGGTCGGTGATGAGAATATTTATATTTTCGGAAAATCCAGTGAGGAAGTGATTGCTCATTATGAGAAAGCCGATTATGTTTCCAAAGATATCTATGAGTCCGATGCTGCCATCAAAGAAATGGTGGACTTTATTGTGGGCAAAGAGATGCTTCAGATTGGCTGCAAGGAAAATTTAAGCAGGCTTCATCAGGAACTCATCGGAAAAGATTGGTTTATGACACTTCTGGATATCAATGATTATATTGAGACAAAGGATAAGGCGTTCGCAGATTATGAAGACAGAATGGCGTGGGCTAAAAAGATGCTGGTCAATATCAGCGAGGCTGGCTATTTTTCATCTGACAGAACGATCAGGCAGTATAATGAGGAAATCTGGAAATTGTAAAAGGGCGTGAACCGTAATTGACATCACAAATGTTCATACTTTTTTTACAAAAATAGATACCACATTTTTGAAATATGTGGTATTATAGGAATTATGATGAAGAAAAAAAGTAAATTTACCAAAAAGCTTACTAAGATTGCCCTTGTCATTGGAGCAGAGGTTTTACTGTTCAGTGGCTGCCTGGTGATGATATACGCTCGTGGGACAGGAGAGAGTGAGAATCACGGAAAATATCAGGAAAATGTCACATTAGGAACAACGGAAACGAATGCAGGAGCAGAAAAACAAAGCAGTCTCCAGGCAGGAACAAATCAGGATAAGGATATTACTTCTCCTGCAAATGAACAGCAGACAACAGGGACCGCACCGGTTTCCAGTAATTATAATTCGGTTGCTACGGAAAAGAATATGGAATCGGAAAGTGAGTCCGAGTCGGAAAACAGCAGTTCAGATTTAGCAATCCAGAAGACAGAATCAGAAATGCTTTATGTTGAACCAGTTAGCCAGCTGCCGGAATTGCCAACGGGGTGCGAGATTACTTCCCTGACGATGGCGCTTAACTATGAAGGCTATGGCGTAGATAAAGAGGATCTTGCGGACAACTATCTCACAAAAGGCAGACCGGGTGTCAACAGCTATGAGGATGCTTTTCTTGGTAATCCCAGAGATGAGGATTCCTATGGATGTTTTGCACCGGTAATTGTCAGAACGGCTAATAAATATCTGACGGAGCAGAACAGTGCAAAGCGGGCATATGATGTCAGCGGAACGGATTTGGAAGATTTATTTGATGAGATACGTGCCGGAAATCCGGTTATTATCTGGGGATCTATGAACATTGATGTGGATATCGAATATACAGATGAGTGGGAAATTGACGGCAAGCTGCTTCGCTGGCCGGGAAATGAACACTGTATGGTATTGAGCGGATTTGATTTAAATAATGAAACAGTTACAGTATGTGATCCGTTACGGGAAGTAGAAACGTATGATATCAGTTCATTTGAAAGACATTTCAAACAGATGGACAAGATGGCTGTAGTGATAAAATAAGAAATTTGGTAAGTAAGGACTATCGTATATTAAAAAGCCTGTCTTTTTAAATACGGTAGTCCTTTTTCGATTGTTACGTGGTGCGATACATGATAGAATGGAGGCAGATGCTGGCGGATGCCAGAATAATTTAGGTCGGGAGATGACAGTCCTTGGAAGTACAATTATTAATCGTGGATGATGAAATACAAATACGAAGAGGGATTGAATTAGGAATACCATGGAAAGATTACGGGATAACCGGAGTGTTTACGTCAGAAGATTCTCCAGGTGCGATAGGGATATTGGAAAAGGAGAAGATACAGATTCTGGTTACCGATATCCGCATGCCGGGAATGACGGGGCTTGAACTGGCGGAATTTGCAAAAAAAAGGAATCCGGATATTCATGTGGTCATATTAAGCGGATATTCAGAGTTTGAATACGCAAAGAAAGCAATTAATATCGGCGTAGTGGAATATCTGTTAAAGCCAATTAAAATCGGTGAGCTTACGGCGCTGATACAAAAGATCATGGGAGAGATAGATACAAGGGAGCTTGAGGAAGCGCAACAGAGAAAAGAAAAACTGGAGCAGAGTCTGGAAGCTTATTTTGACGGGGAAGAGCCCGGAGACGGGGAGTATGAAAGGCTCCTGGAAGCATATACGGGACACAAAGGGAATCAGCATATCCTTTGTATGGTTTTTGACTTTGACACCAGGGGGACAAAGGCGGCTAATGGCTGTGTCAGTTATGTGAGAGAGCAGCTTTTGAATAAAGATACTGGGAGAGAAGATAACTTTTTGTTGCGCTGGGGAAAGAAACTGGTCTGGTTTACTTTTATGGATATCTGCAGATCCAGGGATCAGGTGATTTTCCAGATGGGAAATTTGTTACGCAGAATGAATAGTAGATGCAAAAGCTCTGATTATAATGGAGAATCAGGAAAAATTGGAATATACGGTAATTTTGGATTATCTGCAGGTGTTTCTGAAATTGCACCTTTAAAGAACCTGCGGTTTGCTGCACAAACCGGGGCAGAGCTTTTAGACCACCGGTTATATCTGGGAGGCTGTGTGTTGATTGACCAGGCAGATGAAAGCTGCAAAAATGAGACCATGTTCTCCATGGATGAGACAGCGCACTTACGTCTCTGCATTGCAGGTTTTCGATATGGGGAGGCTGAAAAAGATATTAATAATCAGTTTTGTACTATGAGGGATTTAAAAATAGCTTCCTATGACTTTGTTAAAGGAACGTGCATGAATCTGGTGCAGTTATTATTTCAAACCTTAAAAAGCAGCGGTATGGACGTGGAGGCAGTATTGGAGAAAAACAGGCAGAGTATTTTGGCGATCCCCGATTTATTGACCATAGAGCAGTACCGGGAATGGGTATTAAATGTTTACTATCTGATTCTGACTGGTGTTTCCGGTCATCAGGGACAAACCCCAAATCAGATGGTAATTACAGCCTTATCCTACATAAGCACGCATTACCGGGATGAGATAACGGTGGATTCTATTTCCTCCTATGTGAAGAAATCCAAGAATTACTTCAGTTATCTGTTTAAAAAGGAAATGGGTATTTCATTTACGGAGTATCTGAATAAATACCGCATAGAAGAAGCGAAAAAGAGGATGGAAACCACAGCAGATTTAAATGCGGAAATAGCCAGGGAAGTGGGATTCCGGGATGAAAAATATTTTTCGGCAGTATTTCGGAAACTGGAAGGCTGTTCCGCTACCGAATACCGAAAGAAAAAAGGGAGATTATGAACAGCTTAAAAAATAAGTTGAAGAATTTGGGAATCAGCCAGAAGTTTCTATGCAGCCTTATGTTATTTCAGGTGATTCCATTGCTGCTGCTGTTTATGATTGTGACTTTTCAGCTGCGCAGCAGCCTGAATACCAAGGCATGCGATATCAATCTGGAAATCCTGAAGCAAACGAAAGCTGGGCTGGAAAGCTTTATCAGTGATGTGGAGAACGTATCCCTGAATATTGCGGCGGACGAAAATATCCAGGAGATCATCCGCATGTATGGGATAAAAGGGCGGACAGAGGAACTGGAGAAACGCAAGGTTGATTTATCTTACCAGATGCGCATTGAGATGGAGTCCCGCAGAAATCTTAAAAGCATGTCTATATTTAAGCCCGGGGCAGTGATACTGCAGATTGGGGATTATGTTCTGCGGGAGGATGAACAAATGATACCCAGACTAAATGAACTGGGTGGATTACCCATGTGGACAACGTTGCATAATGGAGAAACGGTCAGTTATAATGCACCTTATGAGAAATTGTATCTGCTAAGAGCGATTAATGATATGAAGACGATGGAGATCATAGCCTATGAACGGATAACCGTTGATGAAGCCAGTCTCCATGAGCAGTACACGGGAATCCTATCGGAAAAGAGCAGGCTGTTTATTGCTGATCAGGATGGCAGAATACTTTCATCCTCGGAAAATGGATGTTTGGGCATGGCGTTCACGGAACTTGGCTATGGTGAGATTCCAGAAGGAAATGCAGGGTATTTCAAGACAGGAGATGTGATTGTCTCTTATTATGTAATCGATACGTCAGGCTTTCGAATTGTAAAAGTGGATGATCCCCGGGATATCCTGCAAAGCAGCAATGCAGTATATTACACGGTAGTGGTGTGCATGATGCTTACGTTGATTTTTGGAGTGGTATTTTACACCGTGCAGAAAAAAACGATGATCCAGCCAATCCAGCAGATTTCCAGGGAAACAGAAGCATTTACCGAAGACCGGTTTCAAATCGGGATATACGATGACAGTGAGGATGAAATTGGAATTCTGAACCGGAATCTTGCGGAGATGGTTGCGTATATTCACAACCTGATTCAGACACAGTATAAAAATGAAATTAAGCGCAAAGAAATTGAGCTGAAATATATGCAGAGCCAGATCAACCCTCACTTTTTGTATAATACACTGGATTCTATAAGGTGGATGGCTGTTGTGGAACACAATGATGAAATTGCCGCCCAGGTGGAAGCATTGTCGGATGTCTTCCGCCATGCACTGAACAGGGGAAATGAATTGGTGACGGTGAAACAGGAAGTGGAGCATTTGAAAAGCTATCTTCTGATTCAGAAAAACCGGTTTGGAGAAAGAATCCGGGTATCCATCCAGGTGGATCAGGAACTGGAGGACTGCAGGGTACAAAAACTCATCTTGCAGCCATTGGTGGAAAATGCCTTTGTTCACGGACTGGAAAAGAAAGTGGGCGGCGGCAGTATCTGGGTAAAGGTTCTAAAAGAAGAACAGATGCTTTTGTATACCGTAGAGGATGACGGTGTTGGAACGGACGCCGGAGAGATCAACCGGTATTTAAAGGATGAAAATGAAAGTGAAAATGTATTTGCACTGAAGAACATTGACGAAAGGCTGAAAATGAAATATGGGAATGACTGCGGTATCCGTTTTTATTCCAGGGAGAATGTGGGAACCCGGGTGGAGGTTAGAATGCTTCCTGAGCAATTTACAAGCAGGATCTGATGTCCCGAAGAGGCTCGTGTGTGGTAATAATGGATTCGGAGTGATGTTATCATGAAAAAGAGCAAAGGAATGGTACTGGTATTATCAGCGTTTATGGCAGTCGTGATTCTAGGAAGCTGCGGCGTACCGAAGCGGCAGGAGACGGAAGAAAGCGGGAAAACACAGAATAAAAAGATACGTTTTTACGGCAGAGTACTGGAATATACGTCCAGTGTACGTATGATGGACAAGCTCCAGGAAAAATTCAGGAATAAATATACCATAGAATCACTTCCGGTGGAGTGGCAGAATCAGGAGAAAATTGTGCGAAGGGAAATTATTTCCGGAAAGCCGTGTGATATCTATAATTTTGAAATGAACAGAATTGTATTGTTGGAGGACATGGCAGTGGATTTAAAGCCTTATCTGGATGCAGACCCGGACTGGAGGGCACAGTTTCGTCCCAGCGCCCTGGAGGAGGCATGTGTCAACGGCAGGATTCTGGCAGTGCCCTGGGAGTCAAATTTTCCGGTCATCCTTGCAAATAAGGAGCTTTTAAACAGGGCGGAGGTATCCATCCCGGACTCCTGGAACTATGAGGAATTCGAAAGTGCCTGTGAAAAGATAAAAAGACTGGGCGTGTACCCATTTTCCAATGCCGGCGACATGGGGCATGGCGGCTGGCTTTACCGAAATGGAATGCTTTCAGCCAGTTTGAGCAATGGAACCTATGAGCGGTACACAAAAGGCAGTCTTCCTCTTGACGGGAAAGAATCCAGGGAAACATTACAGACAATTCAATCCCTATATGACAAAGGATATATGTATCCGGGAGAGCAGGCGGTTACAGCCCGGGTGGATGAAATAAAGGCTGGATTTATGAAGGGAGAAACCGCAATGATCACCGAGATCGGAACGGGTGCACAGGCAACTGCCAGGGAAGCGAAAAAACGTGGAATCGAAACGGTGGTTGTGCCCTGGCCCCGGATTGGGGATACTGATGCCAATCATTCTGGAGATAATGCATTATTTATTCCGAAAAACAGCAAAAACATGGAAGCTGCAATTGAGATCATCAAGGAATATACAAGTGTAGAGATCCAGTCGATTCATTTAGAAGACGGCTATATCCCGGCAAACCGGAATGTAGAGGTAACAGACCCCTTTGTCAAGTCGGTAATTGCACAGACGGCACACCTTTACGCGGAAGATCCACCGTCTGTGGACATGACGGAATACAGAGGGTACCACTTAATCCCGGACCTGATCCTGGGACAGGGGGCAGAAGAGGTAATGGAAAAATTAGAGCAGTACCGGATCAGCAGCCAGCAGTCAGAGTGGACAGAACAGTAAGAAAATACATTATAATCACACAGAGCAGGAGGCAGAAGTATGTTTAAGATAGGCGAGTTTTCAAAATTGACCCAGGTTTCAATTCGGATGTTGAGATATTATGACGAGACGGGATTGTTAAAACCATCGGTAACCGATCGTTTTACAAATTACCGATTGTATTCTGCCGATCAGATCGCAGTGTTGAATAAAATAATATTTTTGCGTGATTTGGGATTTCATGTTCAGGATATCGCGGCGGCCCTCCATCAGTGGGATGATGCATATATTGTAAAGCAGCTGGACAGCAAACGCATTGAGATCGAACGGGCGATTAAAGCAGAACAGGATAAATTGTCTAAAATAGACCAGGCAAAAGAGGATATCCGCCAGGAAAAAATAGAGATTCATTACAATGTGTCCATAAAATCCGTTCCGGGCGCCCAGGTGCTTTCTCTGAGGCGGGTTGTGCCCTCTTATTATTCGGAAGGACAGCTGTGGAAGGAAATGACCGCATTTGCAGTGAAAAATAAAATTTCGGTTTCAAACAATACCTTTGCCATCTATCATGATTCTGATTACCGGGAAAAAAATGTGGATATTGAAATCTGTGCGCCGGTTCAGCGTATGGGAAAGGATCAGGAGGGCTTCAAATTTCGGGATATTGACCCGGTACCCATTATGGCAAGTACCATGGTCTACGGTACTTTTGAAAATATTTCCGGTGTGTTTCGTTCCTTTGCAGGCTGGCTGGAAGAACACAGCCAGTATAAAATGCTGGGACAAAGCAGACAAATTGTCCACCGGGGTCCCTGGAATGAAACAAGCATTGACAATTACCTCACAGAAATACAAATCCCATTGGAAAAAATAGAATGATTATTCCAGAATCAAATACCTGTACGGTTAACTGCTGTACCGGTATTTTTTTGTCCAAAAATGCATTTGGGAGAAAATCGTAGAATTACAGGAAGATTCGTAGAATATCAGGTTCAACGAAGGGACAGGAATTGATAAAATGAATCCAATCAAAGTCCGTAAAATTTCAAACCTTTTAAAGAAGATCTGAAATGAAAAATAAGATTCATTAAGTTATGATGGACTTGTAAATAACTAATAAAAGGAGTTACAGAACGGGTTTAAAAACCAATGGGAAGGGAGGAAGCATGTATAAGGTACTGTTAGTAGATGATGAAGTATTGATCAGGGAAGCGGTACGGGACAATGTGCACTGGTCGGAGCTGGGATTCCGGCTGATGGGAACCTGCAGAAATGGAAAGGAGGCTGTGGAAGCAATCCGGGAAACACCGCCGGATCTGCTGCTTACGGATATACGGATGCCTCATATGGATGGAATTGAACTTACAAAGTATGTATACCAGAATTATCCCGGAATTAAAGTTGTGGTCATCAGCGGATACGATGAGTTTGAATATGCAAAACAGGCGATCCGATATAAGGTAATCGAATATATCTTAAAACCCATCAGTGCATATGAACTGTCCGACACGTTAACCAAGATCCGCCAGAATCTGGATTATGAAAATCAATGGCTGACCAGTATGAAGAAGATCAGGGGGGCTTATTATAACAGCCGCCAGATATTAAAAAGAGAATTTCTAAACCATCTGATTCTGGGGCAGATGATGCCTCAGGAAATTGCAAAGAAGATGAAGGAAATGGATATCCGTCTTTCCGGGAATTATTTCACGGTGATTCTCATCGAAGCAAAAGACGATACGGTATTTAGCAGGAGTTCCTTTCAGGATAACAAAGACCTTGCACTGTTTGCCATATTAAATGTAGCAGAAGAAGTATTATCACAGTCGGGAAATGGTGTTGTATTTCAGGACAAAGAATCCAGAACAGTTGTGATATTAGGAGCAGACGGACCCCGGGAACTAGATTTTAAAAGTTTAGAATACTGCAGGCATATAAAACAGAATATTGATACTTTTCTGAAGCTGGATGTGGTACTGGGTGTCGGAGAGTTTACAGAGGCAATCACCGCTTTGGACAAAGCATACCTAAGTGCGGGAAATGTACTGGAATACCGGTTTTTATCAAAAGCGAGGGAAATATACTTTGCCAAAGATTTTCGCAATGTCCGGGGCGAAAAAAACATTGATATGAAAGATTGGATTTCCAGAATCACCCTGGCGGTAAAGAAGAATGACCGGGACTGCATCGGCAGGGAACTGTCGGCATTTATTAATGATCTGCAGACATCCTGGGTATCCAAAAAAGTTTGTACCATCAATGTACAGAATATTATGATGGCACTGATGAACCTGATGGATGAAATCCAGGTCAGGGACGGGGAGATTCGTTATGAGATGAAGCGTCTGCAGGTTGCCATATATGAAGATGAGAATCTGGAATGTGTGGCACGCCATCTGGAAGAGGCATGTATCAAAACAGGAAAAGCGCTGGCTACAGAAAAAGATGGTTATTACCAGAGACAGGTCATGCTTGCCCACGACTACATAGACAAACATTATCAGAATGCAGATATTTCCTTAAATTCCATTTGCGGATATCTGGCAGTCAGCGTCAGCCATTTCAGCTACCTGTTTAAACATTATACAGGAGTCACTTTCGTAGAGGCGCTGACGAAAAAGAGAATAGAGAAAGCAAAAGGAATGATGGAGAATACCTCAATGAAAATATATGAGGTATCAGAGTCCGTAGGATATGAGAATCCGCAGTATTTCAGCAGTATCTTCAAAAAGTATACGGGAAAGACGCCAAGGGAGTATATGAGGATGGTACGTTAGAGCGTGTTTTAAAATTGCTTTCTGGCAGCTGGAAGACTTAATGCAGAACGGGCAGCTGTGTAAGTGTGTAAGAAAGTTGTACTTTTGTGGAAGATAGTTTATTAAACAGCAGATAGAAGCAGGATATAATGAACCTGTATCCGGAACAATCAATTACGTGAAAACAGGAAGAAAACAGGAAGAAGAGAGGATCAGATATGAAAAGGAGAAGTAAAAAAGGAATGGCAGTACTGCTGGCGTCGGCGATGCTGACAACAACAGGAATGGGGCTTCCGGGGACGGAAGGAAGTGTGGCATATGCCCAGGAGAGTACGGGAAATGCTTTGTATGTGGCGGTGAACGGCAACGATCTTACGGGAAATGGCACACTGGAGAAGCCATTTGCAACCTTTGAAAGAGCCAGGGATGCTGTCAGAGAACAAAATCAGGAGAATACCACGGTATTTGTAAGGGGAGGTACGTACTTCTTTGAGAATACATTGGAACTGACCGGGCAGGACTCCGGCATTACCTTCCGCAATTATGACGGAGAGGCCGTGGAATTAAGCGGTGCAGTCACTTTTGACCAGTTAACCTGGAGTGACTATGCAGGCAATCCCAATATCAAGGTCACAAAAGTTGATCCCAATCTTGGAATCGATAAACTATTTCTGGATAAGGAAGAGCAGGTGCTGGCAAGATATCCAAATGCTGTACCGGGAGTGCTTCCGCTGGAAGGTGCAACTACAAGAGCAGATATCAAATCCCGGGTTAAAAATTACAATGATCCCACGGGAGGGTATATCCGTGCGATTCACAGCAATGGATGGGGCGGAAACGATTATATCATTACAGGTAAAAATACGTCTAATGCATTAGGTCTGGATTACCAGTGGGTTGGTGATAACAACCGTGGAAATGGAATGAAAGACAATGCGGTGATGATCGAAAATGTATTTGAGGAACTGGATGCATCCAAAGAATGGTATTACGATAATAAAGAAGGAAATCTTTATGTTTATCCCGAAGAGGGGATAGATTTAAACGATGTATCTGTGGAAGCAGCAGTAACTACAGATATCATCCGTATAGAAGGAGAGGACAGCGCACATCCCGCAGAGGATATTACACTAGATGGATTTACCTATTTTGGAACGAAGAGAACTATGTTCACCGTAAATGAAGAAGGCAAAGAATACATTCCTCTGATGAGAGGGGACTGGTGTGTGGTAAGGGCAGGCGCTGTCTACATGGAAAATGCCAGGAATATTCAGGTGGTAAATTCTAACTTTAACCACATGGGAGGAAATGGAATCTTCATGTATGGATATAACGACAGTCATATTGTGGATAACAATGAATTTATAGATATCGGCGCCACAGCTGTTCAGGTAGTGGGAGATCCTAAGTCCGCTTATGAAGCATCATTCTGGGAACATGCGCTGTATCCAGATCTACAGGTGCATAAGACCAGCGTAGATTTCCCGGAAAAAGTGGGACCTGCAACGGAAGACTATCCCAGAGATATCGAGATTACCAATAACCATATGGAAAATCTGGGAATTTTTGAGAAGCAGTCCTGCGGCGTGAATCTGTCAGTGAGCAGCAGGATCAAAATTCTGCACAATACGATCCACAAAAGTGCCCGTTCCTGTATCAACGTCAATGACGGTACATTCGGCGGACATGAGATTGCTTATAATGATGTATATAATGCCCAGTTAGAGACTACCGACCACGGTCCGTTTAACTCCTGGGGAAGAGACCGTTTCTGGTCTGTACCGAAATACAATGCAAGCGGTGAAAGCGGGGATCTGATCAGGAATTACGAAAAGGACGCAAAAGTATATGACCTTGCCCTGATCGATGCATACCAGACCAATAAGATTCATGATAATCGGTTCCAGCATGATTCTGACGCTCCCCATACCTGGGGCATTGATTTAGATGACGGTTCTTCCAACTATGAAATTTACAACAACCTCTGTCTGGGGCTGGGAATTAAGTTAAGGGAAGGCTTTGACCGGAAAGTATATAACAATATTATTCTGGACGGACAATTCCAGATTCACGTATCCTATAAAGAAGCAGGAGATGAAATCTACAGCAATATCGTGGCTAATACCACGCCTTATGGGTTTGCAGTAGTAGATGAAAACAGATTTAAACAGGCTGAATATGCCGTAGATAAAAACTGGTACTATGATTTCGGTGCGAAGATCAATCTTCCTTCCTGGTACCATGTAAATAAGGCACAGAATGATTACGATAAAAATGCGCTGATCGATGTAAATCCCGAATTTAAAAATGCCAGAAGTAATGACTATACGGTATTAAATGAGGAGGGCATGGAACAGGTAGGATTTGAAAACTTCGCCATGGATCAGTTTGGAAAGCCGGGATGCCCGTGCAAGGCTCCGATTTATGCAAAAATTGATTCCGGTTCAGGAGGTTCTGATATTCTCCAGAGAGAAGAGTGGAAGGGCGCAACGGTGACGGGAATAGATGATAACATTATTTCTTCTACCGCATCCAATGATTATAAAGGCATTTATTTTGAAGAAGTGCCGGAGGGCAGTGAGGCGTATGCACTGGGCTACCGGAAGCGGGACATTGTTAAATCCGTAAACGGAGCAGCTTTAAGTGATAAGAAATCCTTCTTTTCAGAGTTAAAGAAAATAGAGTCCAATGCGTTAGTGATACTGGATATACACCGAACAAACAGTATGCAGACCTTAAGCTACCACAAGGCAGACGGAACATCCCGCTATATTGACTGCAATGACCCGGAGGTAACATACAGTACCCAGGTTTCCACAGACTTATATACCCAAGACGCCTGGTATTTTGATTCCAGAAAGAGCGATGACCAGGGATCTACGGTATGTGCATTCCCGGATATCAAACAGGCACAGTCCGCATGGTTTGAAGTTGCGTTTCAGGGAACGAAGATAGAGTATGTCACCAGAAAATACTCAGATCAGGGCGATATAGAAATGATCCTGACCAATGCAGATACGGGAGAAGAGGTTGACAGGAAGACAATCAGCTGTAAAGATAACAGCCGTCTCTACCAGCAGACCGTGTATACATCACCTGTATTGTCACAGGGGAACTATAAGCTGCGGGGTGAGAAGAAATCCGGCGTGTATATGATTGTGGATGCATTTCAGGTGTACCAGGAAGAACAGGATATCTTAAACGTGCTTACAGATCCGGCACAGATGAAATACGCCAATAACACAGTTGTATCCGAACCCCGCGGGGGAGAGACCTTCCAGACTGTGATGGATCTTAAAAATAAAAGTGCATCGGATATAGAAGGCAAAGTATCTTATCTGTTATATGATATTGAAAAAGGATGGAAGCTTCTTGATGTACAGGAAGACCCCATTGTAATTAAGGGCGCAGAAACCCTCCATTATACGGGAAGCTATACGTTCCCGGAGGATGTAAGTAACAAAGTACTTCAGATTCTGGTGACAAATGCTGCAGATGAAGCAATAGCCTATAATACCTGGATCAAAGCAGAGGGAACCGAAATGCAATCGGCTCCGGTTAATCCCGATACGAAGGAAAATACCATTGGAATCAGCTATGATAAAAATACCAGAATGGTAAATGCCACTGCAGCGGGAGTGACTTCCAATTCACAAGCGGTCATCCGTGTGAAACTGGAGGGGAAAGATCTCTATGTAAATCAAGTAAAGGCACAGGGAAAGAGGGCAGGCTTTCAATTTGTACTGCCGGATTCTATGAAAGAAGCAGGCAGCCTGGATTTCTCCGTTCACAGTGAATTAGGAAAAGCGCTGGAGTTCAGTCTGAATCTGGATCCTCACGAAAATGTGGTAAATAAAGACACCCTGAATCAGGCAATAGCCGCAGCAGAAGTAATTACCAATGAAAATTATACAAAAGACAGCTGGTATCTGTTCCAAAAGGCATTGAAGAATGCCAAGGATGCTGTGGAATCAAGAGAACTGACCCAGGATAAAGCGGATCAGCTGGCAAAAACATTAAAAGAAGCACAGGGGGCTTTGGAAAGAGCGGAATATACCGAGATTACAAAGGGAAACAGCGATGAGGTTAACCGCACCGGAGAATGGACAGTCCGGGCAAATTCAGAATCCTGTGACACAACGGTTAAGGACAGCTTTGCTGAGTTCGAGTTTGAAGGAAATGCAATTGAATGGTACGGTGTAACAGCAAGTGACCATGGAATTGCAGAGGTAAGTATTGAAGATCAGAACGGTGCATTGGTAGAGGGGTCCCGGAAAATAGTGGATTGTTATACGGCAACCCGGGGAACAGATGTATTATTATATCAATTCAGAGGATTAGATCCTAAGGGTAATTATAAGATTATCGTAAAGCAGGATGGAAAAAATGCAAGCGCAGGTTCCACCTATGTAGAAATCTATTCCTTCCGGGTACAGAAAACAGAAAGTGAATCCGTAGATAAAACGGCTTTGCAGGCATTGTACGACACCGTTGCTTCTTATAAAGAAAGTGACTATACAGCAGAAAGTTTTGCAAAATTAACAACAGCTGCAGAGCTTGCGCTTAAAGTGTTAGAAGGGGATGAAGCCGGAAATGCTGAGGTATCCGATACCAGCAGCCAGCTTCAGGATGCTATTGACAATTTAGTACGGGTCGTAAAAGCAGAAGGCGTTGCCATCAGCCAGGCGGAGGCCAGGTTAGAACCAGGAGAAACTCTGCAGCTTGCGGCAAATGTGAAGCCGGAAAATGCGACCAATAAAAATATCACCTGGGTATCGTCAAACGAACAGGCAGCGGCGGTAGACCAAAGCGGAGTGGTATCGGCAGTTGCAGACGGAGTATCCGTCATAAAAGCAATTACACAGGACGGCGGGTTCCAGGCAGAGTGTACCGTGACCGTCGAAGAAACCGTGAAAGTAACCAGTGTGAGCCTGGACTGTAATGCAGCCAGATTTACACATATGGATGATACGCTGCAGCTGACCGCCGTTATTACGCCGGAAAATGCGAAAAACACGAAAGTGGAATGGGCATCATCGGATTCTGCAATTGCAGATGTAGATGAAAACGGACTGGTTACACCGGTGGCTAATGGTGTTGCGGTAATCACGGTAACAACAGAAGACGGAGGATTTACAGACCGATGTAAGATAACGGTAGACATACCCAATGAACCGGTAAAGGTAACCGGAATCCAGCTGGATACCCAGTCCGCCACCCTGACGGAAGAAGGTGAAACCTTAAAGCTGAATGGGAAAGTGGAACCGGAAAATGCATACAATCAGGAAGTAATGTGGAAATCTTTTAACGAAGCAGCAGCGATTGTGGATGAAAATGGACTGGTAACAGCAGCAGCAAATGGAACAGCTATAATAGCAGTTACAACACGGGATGGAGGCTATGTTGCCCTTTGTGAAGTAACCGTTGCAATACCGGAACCTGTAATCCAGGTAACCGGAATATCTCTGGAACCGGAAACGGCACTGCTGAAAGGACTGGGAGACAAACTGTCCCTGAATCCGGTAGTTATGCCGGAAAATGCTACAGACAAGACCATAACCTATCGTTCATCCAATCCGGATGCGGCAACGGTAGATGAAAAGGGAGTAGTTACTGCAGCAGGAGAAGGAGAGACTGTAATTACAGCAGCCACGAATGACGGTGGATTTGAAGCAGTATGTAAAGTAAAAGTAGAAATTCCCGTTGAAAATGTGAATGTGACAGGAGTTACTTTGGGCCAGACGGATGCACTTCTCACAAAAGCAAATGAAACACTGCATCTGGTTCCACAAATTCTGCCTGAAAATGCAACTAATAAAAAGGTACAGTGGAATTCCTCCAATACGGATGCCGCAGATGTGGACGACAACGGAGTTGTTACGGCAAAGGCAAATGGAGAGTCCGTCATAACGGTTACCACAGAAGACGGAGGATTCACGGCGCAGTGCAGGGTGAAAGTAGAGATTCCGGTAAGAGTAGAGGGCATTCAATTAAGCCATGACTATGCCCGTTTGGATAAAGAAGGAGCCACACTTCAGCTTCAGGCTATCATAAATCCGGATAATGCCGAAAATAAAAATGTGACCTTTACAACCACAGCGCCTGAGGTAGCCCAGGTAAGCGGGGGAGGTCTGATCACAGCCCGCAGTAATGGACAGGCTGCGGTGATCGCAACCACCGAAGACGGCAGATTTACAGCGGTATGTATCGTAACCGTTGATATAAAAGCTCCCCATGTTGCAGTAACAGGAGTAAAACTGGATAAAACAGAAGTAAACTTAACTGCAAAAGGAGAAAGTGTAAATCTGAAAGCGGTTGTAGAACCGGAAGGGGCAACGAACAAAGGGGTATTATGGACTTCCTCCAATACGGGAATTGCCCTAGTAAGCCAGTCCGGAGTTGTAACGGCAGTGGGAAATGGTACGGTAACCGTAACGGCTGTAACAGCAGAAGGAGAAAAGGCGGCATCCTGTAAAGTAAATGTTAAAATTCCGGTTCCGGTACAAAAGCCTGCAAAGGTTACGGGATTAAAGGTAAGCAGTGCAGTATATTCCATGAAAATAAGCTGGAATAAAGCAGCAGATGCCAAGAGCTACCGAATCTATATCTATCGGGACGGGAAGTGGAGAACAGCAGGAAGTACAGCAAGTAACAGTTTTACCTTGAAAAAATTAAAAGCCGGAAACAGATACAGTGTAAAAGTGGCTGCAGTCAATCAGGCTGGAACAGGTCCCGATTCCACAGTTTTAAAGACAGCGGCAAGACCTCAGAAAGCCGTAATGAAAAGCATTGTAAAAACCGGTTCATCAAAAGTAAAAATTACTTATAAGAAAGTGACATGCAGCGGATACCAGATTCAAATGAAGTCAGGAAAAGGCAGCTATAAGCAGATTAAGACAACAGGCAAGACCAGCTATACCATCAATAAACTGAAAAAGGGTACAAAATACAGCTTCAAGGTTCGTGCATACCGCAAAGTGGGTTCTAAAATTTACTACGGTAAATATTCAAACCCAAAAACATATACCCTGAAATAAGTGAAAAAGAGGAGTGCCAAATCGCACTCCTCTAATTATGTGGATATAAAATAATATTTGTGTTTTAAACAATGTTAGACAATGCTAAATCCAGCCTCCGTCCAACTTGATTACCTGTCCCGTCAGATAGGAATGGCTCCGGCAGAGGTCATACACCAGATCCGCAACTTCCTCTGTTTTTCCAAAGCGGTCCGAAGGGATCTCGGCGATCAGGGCAGCACGTTCTTCAGGACTTAGAAACTGATTCATTTCCGTATCAATTGCCCCGCAGGCAATGGCATTTACCTGAATATTACTGGGTGCCAGCTCTTTAGCCAGCGCCATGGTGAGCGCATTCATACCACCCTTTACGGATGAGTAAGCGACTTCACAGGAAGCACCAACACAGCCCCAAACAGATGATATATTGATGATTTTACCACTCATTTTAGAAAGCATCAAAGGAATCGCCTGCTGGCTGCAGTAGACAGCGGAAGACAGATTTGTCTGCAGAATACGGTTCCACTGCGTCGGGGTCATATCGGTAAAAAGCCCAACATAGGAGATTCCGGCATTGTTCACAACCACATCCAGCGTTTGAAAACGGGCTGCAATCTCGTGGAACAGTTTTTCTACCGTTTCCGGATCCCCCATATCCCCCACGAAGGGGAAACAGGTGACGCCACATGTTTTTTCAATAATATTTTTTGCCTCCTCTAAAAGGCCGCCGTTTTTTAAGCAGGTGATCACTACCTGATATCCTTCCCGGGCAAGCTTCAGGGCAATGGCACGTCCAATGCCCCGGGATGCTCCGGTGATAAGTGCCGTTTTTTGCATTACAGAGTACCGATAAAACGCATAAAGCCTTCCCGGCCCTCAGCGGTACATTTGTAAACTCCGGCATGTTCCAGAACTTTCATGAATACCAGTCCGATTTCATCGTTCAGAATCTGTCTTACATTACTTTCATCGATTTTTTCATAGTTTGCAGAAAATTCATCTACCCAGTCGGCATGTTTTTCCAGATCCTCATTGGAACGGATGTCTTTGCCGGAAGTAATATAGTCAGCCAGCTGTTCCATTTCTGATTTTAACCGTGCAGGAAGAACAGCAAGTCCCATAACTTCAATCAGTCCGATGTTTTCTTTTTTGATATGATGAAGTTCCCCATGGGGATGATATACACCCAGCGGATGTTCTTCTGTGGTAATGTTGTTGCGCAGTACCAGATCCAATTCATAAGCATCGCCGCGTTTTCTGGCAATCGGGGTAATGGTATTATGTGGTTCCCCGTCCGTATTTGCAAAGACAAAGGATGCTTCATCCGTATATCCTCTCCAGGCATTTAAAATATGGTCAGCCAGTTCAATAATACGTCCGGTGTCGGTACAGCTGATACGGATAACGGACATAGGCCATTTTACGATTCCCGCTGTAACATCTTCAAATCCTTTGATCGTAAAGGAAGATTCAATAGGAGCTTTAGCCATGGCAAATTCATAATTGCCGCCCTGGAAATGGTCATGGCTTAAGATGGAACCGCCAACGATTGGAAGATCTGCATTAGAACCTACAAAATAGTGTGGGAACTGCTTTACGAAATCCAAAAGCTTGCCAAAAGTATCTCTTTCAATTTTCATAGGGATATGCTGGGTATTGAAAACGATACAGTGCTCATTGTAATAAACGTAAGGAGAATACTGGAATCCCCACTGGCTGTTGTTAATCGTAACCGGAATAATGCGGTGGTTCTGTCTTGCAGGATGATTCACTCTGCCGGCATAACCTACATTTTCAGGACAGAGAAGACATTTGGGGTAACCACTCTGCTTTGCAAGTTTTGCGGCAGCAATTGCCTTTGGATCTTTTTCTGGTTTGGAAAGGTTAATTGTAATATCCAGATCACCGTAAGGAGTGGGGGTTTCCCATTTCATATCCTTTTTGATGCGGTATCTTCTAATATAATCCGTATCCTGGCTTAATTTATAGAAGTAATCGGTTGCTTCTTTTGGATCTCTCACATACAGATCCAGGAATTTTTTTACCACTTCAGAAGGTCTTGGAACCAGACGTCCCATGATTTTAGTATCAAATAAATCACGGTAGACAACGCTGTTTTCTTTCATAATGCCATGCTCGTAAGCATAATCCATGATATTCGAAAGCACCTCTTCCAGATCAATGTCTGTATCCGCTTTGAGGGGCTCATCGTATTCTTCCATCTCCAGCAATTCCAAAAGGGAATTGGTGGTGTAGATGCGGTCTGTCTCCTCGATCAGTCCCGTCTGAAGTCCATAGGTAACCAGTTTTTTAATGTCATTGTAGATCATTTTTTTTCCTCCGCTTATTATTATTTAGAATAAATTCTATAGGCAGGCAAAATCAGTATATATCACACCTGTTATGACAAAACAGGCAGAAAAAATACAATACATAAATATTAACATAAATTTTTATGATTTGAAATAGGAAATTGTTTAGTGTCAGGACAAAAAATTACACATTCATTAATTACATGTTAACAAAATAGGTATTGCTTGAAATTAAAAGTAAAGTCTGTTATCATTGTTTTACGATGCGGGATTATGCAATTTGCTTGAGCGTGTATAAAATTAATTTCTCACAGCTGTGGGGAAATGAATTTTCCAACACGTCAAAATCGGATTTAAGGTAGTAGGTGATAAGATGAATAAGAGTATAGAAATACTGGGCGTTAAGATCGATAATGACAGTGTAGAAGAAGCAGTGGGCAAGGTGGCAGGATTTCTGGAGACAGATTCTCTTAGCACAGTAGGGATAATATTTGCAAATGTTCTGGTAGAAGCGGTAAAAGAGCCGGGGTGGACAGACAAAATGGGGATGATGGATTTGAATATCATCGGAGACAAGGAGGTCTGGAAAGTCTGCGGCGAGGATTTGAAACAGTCATTGGAAGAAGTAGAGGATAACAGTTTTTTAAAAGGCATATGCAGCTACGCCATGGAGCATGATAAGACAGTTGCATTGCTGACGGAGAAAGATTCCGAACGCCTGATTTTTCAAAAGCATATGAAAAAGCAGCACAGAGGACTGAATATCGTAGGTACTTTTTCACTGGATGATGCAACGGAAGATGAAGACAGCATCGTAAATCTGCTGAATGCTTCAGCGGAAGACATTATTATAGCAGCGATTCCAAGCCCTTATGAAGAAGAATTTTTAATGGGCTGCCGGCAGAAGCTGGGTGCCAGGGTATGGATTGGAATTGGACAAACTGCAACATCATTAACGAATGTGGAATCAAAAGCGAACTTTTTGGGCAAACTGATAGAAAAGAGGATATTTAAGAGAAAAGTATCAAAATATCAGAGCGAAAAGGGGGAGTAATCCCATGGAATTTCACAGGAAAAGACCGAAATATCTCGATTATTTAATGATGTTTGCGGGTACTGCACTCATGGCATTAGCCATTAACTCGATCTATGAGCCGGCAAATATGGTAACCGGAGGATTTACGGGAGCGGCAATTGTACTAAAAGCCGTAACAGATCCATTTTTAAAGGGCGGCATACCGCTCTGGCTCACAAACATTGTATTAAATATTCCGGTTTTTATCCTGGGAATGAAAATTAAAGGGGGCCGTTTTTTAAAACGGACATTCTTTGCGACGTTCAGTCTGTCTTTCTGGTTATATATCATGCCGGTTTTCCCGTTAATGAATGAAGATTTAATTCTCTCAGCTCTTTTTGGCGGCGGGATTATGGGCCTGGGAATCGGACTGGTTTTCATGGCGCGGGGGACCACAGGCGGAACCGATATGGTTGCATCCCTGATACAGCACTATCTCCGCCATTATTCCATCGTTCAGATTATGCAGGTGATTGATGCATTTATTGTGCTCATTGGTGCTTATATTTTCGGGATCAGCCTTGCCCTGTATGCAATCATTGGAATAGTGGTCACTTCTTGGATTTCTGACCATATGGTAGAAGGTATTAATTATTCAAAGATAGCATTTATTATTACCAGTCTCAGAGATGAGGTGGCGCATGAGATCATGAATGAGCTGCAGCGGGGACTGACGGGACTGGATGCAAAAGGCATGTATTCCGGTGAGCATCGGGATATGCTTTTCTGTGTGGTCTCCAAAAAAGAAATCATTCTATTAAAAGAGAGAGTTGCATCCGTAGATCCGGGGGCTTTTGTGGTAGTCAGCGATGCAAAAGAGGTGCTCGGATTGGGTTTTTTAGAGCGTCATTTTGAAAAATGATACTTTTTTACAAAAAAGTATCATTTTTCTCTTTCTTTTTTGGTAGTTTTATATTAGAATACAAGTAGTATTAGCGTTTACAGGGAGAAGAGTGGGAGCGTAATCGTTATCAGGTTTCTTAAATTATGGGAAGAAGGAGTGACATTAGTGATATCAAATCAAATTTTACAAAATACTCTCGATGGTCTGAAGGCGATCGCAAGAGTAGATCTGTGTATTGTAGACACAGAAGGAAGCATGCTTGCAACTACATTTCCGGAGGCAGATGAATACAGGGAGTCAGCTATGGCGTTCGTATCCTCTCCGGCAGACAGCCAGGTACTGGCGGGACACCAGTTCTTTAAAGTATTTGATGAACATCAGCTTGAGTATGTGCTGATCGCAGATGGCAGCAGTGAAGATGTGTATATGATCGGGAAACTGGCTGTTTTCCAGATCCAGAATCTGTTAATCGCTTACAAAGAGAGGTTCGACAAAGATAACTTTATCAAGAACCTGCTTTTAGACAACCTTTTATTGGTGGATATATACAACCGTGCCAAGAAGCTACATATTGAAACGGATGTAAGGCGTGTAGTATTTATCCTGGAAACCAGTTATGAGAAAGACAATACTTCTTTAGAGAATGTACGTACTTTCCTGGGAGGCAAATCCGGTGATTTTATTACTGCAGTAGATGAGAAGAGCATCATCGTAGTAAAAGAACTGGTGAATACCGAAGGCTATCCGGAAATGGATAAAGTAGCCAAAAGTATCATAGACTGCCTGGGACTGGAAAAAAGGGAAAAGGCACATATTGCCTATGGAACAATTGTAGGAGAAATCAAGGAAGTGTCCAGATCTTATAAAGAAGCCAGAATGGCATTGGACGTAGGCAAGATTTTCTTCAGCGAACGCAATGTGATTGCGTACAGTTCCCTTGGAATCGGACGACTCATTTATCAGCTGCCGATTCCGTTGTGTAAAATGTTTATCAGGGAGATCTTTGATGGTAAATCACCGGATGATTTTGATGAAGAGACATTAACTACGATTAATAAATTCTTTGAAAACAGCCTGAATGTTTCAGAAACTTCAAGACAGCTCTATATTCATAGAAATACGCTTGTTTACCGTCTGGATAAGCTGCAGAAGAGCACCGGACTGGATCTCAGAGTATTTGAAGATGCAATTACCTTTAAGATCGCACTGATGGTTGTAAAATATATGAAATATATGGAGACTCAGGATTATTAAGAAAAGGGTTATGTGGAACTCTCTGCACTGGAGTGTGATTCAAACACACTTCGGAATTGACAGAGGGTTCTTCCTTTGCCCGGAGTGTACAAAACGCACTCAGCACCGATTCTGTAAAAGAACTGCTGTGAATAATTTACAGAATTTGGAATAAGATAGGAGTGTAAAAGAAATACGCTTTTACAGGATTATCCGGCACTTGCGGTAGAGCGTGTTTTAAAAGTGCTTTCTGGCAGCTGTGCGACCCAGTTTGTGGGAGATTTGTCCCGGATGAAGGGCGCGTAGCGGGCTACGTAACCTGAATTCGGGGCAAATATACCGCAAAGTGGGGCGTGCAGATGGCGGGAATGAATTTTCAAACACGCTCTATGCTGGAATCAAGTATGCAGAGGGTTTTGGAGCAGGGGAATTGCTGCTTCAGGATCTTTCTTTTGAAGGAGACATATAATGGAAGATGACAAGCGGTTTTTTAAGGGGTTTTTGTGTGGGCTGTGTGTAACTGCGGTGTTAGGACTGGCAGCGTATTTTATTTCCGGTCAGATTGTGAACAGTAATTTGTTTGAAGCCGGGCAGGAATCCCAGAAAGAGACACTGCCGAATGAAAAACAGACAGAAGAACTTTTAAAACTGGATGATGGAAAAGTCCAAAAGAAAATCGATGAGATAGAGGATGTAATTAACCAGTATTATTTAAATGATGCCGATGCCGAACTGGTTGAAACACAGCTGTACAAAGGGCTGGTGAAAGGCCTGGAAGATCCTTATTCAAATTATTATACAAAAGAAGAGATGGAACAGCTGCAGGAATCAAATGCAGGTACATACAGCGGCATTGGTGCTGTTATGATGCAGGATAAAGTGACAAAACTGATCACCATAGCCAGGTGTTATGACGGATTTGGAGCCGCAGAGGCAGGGCTTCTGCCGGGAGATATCTTAGTAAAAGTAGATAATCAGGATGTAAGCGGACTGGATTTGAATCAGGTCGTAGCGCTGATCAAAGAAAAAAAAGACGGTTCTGTTCAAATGGAAGTAAAACGAGAAGGAAGTGAAGAACCGGTCAAAGCAGAGGTTCAGGTAGGAGCCGTAGAGATGCCTACAGTAAGCAGCGAAATGCTGGATCATAAAATCGGATATATTGCTATTTCGGAGTTTGACGGCGTTACAGAGAAGCAGTTTGAGAATGCATTGGTAAAACTGGAAGGCGAATCAATGGAAAAACTCATTATTGACCTTCGCAATAACCCGGGCGGTGTTCTGCAGGTGGCTTGCAAGATGCTGGATCAGATTCTGCCGGAAGGCTTAATTGTATATACAGAGGATAAGTATGGAAATAAAAAAGAATATAAATCAGACGCGGAACATCAGTTTACCAAGCCAATGGTAATCCTGGTAAATGGAAACAGCGCCAGTGCATCAGAAGTATTTGCAGGTGCCGTGAAAGATTATGGAATCGGAACGCTGGTAGGAACAACTACCTTTGGAAAAGGAATCGTGCAGGGGTACAAAACCCTAAGCGATGGTACGACATTGAAATTGACCATTGAAAAATATTATACACCAAAAGGAAATAATATTCACGGGGTTGGTATAGACCCGGATGTGGAAGTAAAACTGGATGAGTCACTGGAAAAGAAGGTGGCGTTAAACCATGACGAAGATAACCAGCTGCAAAAAGCCATTTCCGTATTGGCGGAAAAGTAAGCAGGATAAAGGAGTGAAAATATGCAGGAAAAAATTATATTTCGTGAGATGTTAAGTGAATTAAAAGCATATGCAGATACAAAGAATAACGTGTTAAGCAAAGAAGAGATCAAAGAGTTTTTTAAAAACGCACATCTCACTGATGAGCAGTACGAATTTATTTATGAGTATCTGGGAAGCCAGAAAATAGCAGTAGAAGGTTACCAAAAAGCGGCTTCTGAAGCTGAGGAAGCCACTGTTAAAGGTGACCAGGCAGAAACACCCCTTCAGGACTCCCAGGAAGAAGATACCTTTTTAAACATGTATCTGGAAGATCTGGCGGCAAGCGAAATCCCGGAACTGACGGAAGAAGAAGAACTGGCACTATTTAATCAGGCAGCCGGTGGGGACGCCATGGCTAAAAGCAGGCTTATTGAACAGAACCTGAAAAGAGTTTATGAGCTGGTAATGAAATATAACAATACCCAGCTTCCAAAGAGTGATCTGATCCAGGAAGGGAATGTAGGTTTGATTCTGGTCATGGATGCGCTGGAGCAGCAGAAAACACTTTCGGATTATCAGGAATATATGAAAAAAGAAATCCTTCAGGTATTGGATGACGCAGAGCAGGAACAAAAAGATTTCAAACATGACGACCAGCAGATTGTGGAGCAGGTCAATTATCTGAATGAAGCGATTAAGAATCTGGAAGTGGATCTGGAGAGAAAGGTCAGTCTGGAAGAGTTGTCCGCTTATATTGAAATGCCGGCAGAAGAAATAGAAGGGATTTTAAAAATGGCAGGTGATGAGATCGAATTAAAGGATCAGGGCGATTCTCACCAGTGCGGACACCATCACCACCATGATGATTAAGAAATTCAAATAAAATTGTAAGAAAATCATATGAGTTTTTCTGACACTTTTTGGTAAGATAGATTTACATCTGAATATTTTTTGTTTGGATATTCAGTGAATAATCAAAAAGATGGAGGGAAAACATGAAAAAACGATTAGTGGCATTGGGGTTAACATTGTGTATGGTTTGTTCCAGCATAAGCATGACAGCTTTTGCCAGGGAAGAACCGGCGGTATCCTTGCTTTCCAGTGAGAATGAGGCCGACAGAAGCATGTTGTTCAATGATGGCTGGAAGTTCTTATTGGGAGATCCAGGCGGTGCGGAAAGTAAAGATTTTGACGATACTTCCTGGCGCAGTCTGGATCTTCCTCACGATTGGAGTATTGAATTTGATTTTAATTACAATTCTCCTGCGACATCGGAATGCGGGTATCTGGATGGGGGAACCGGCTGGTACCGTAAAACGTTCGTACTGCCGGAATCCATGAAGGACAAAGAGATTTCCATTGATTTTGGCGGCATCTATATGAACAGCACCACCTATGTGAATGGAAAATCCGTAGGCAACTATCCATATGGTTATATGCCATTTACATATAATATTACGGATGAGCTGGTCTGCGACGGCAAGACCAAAAATGTGGTTGCTGTTAAAGTAGTGAACCAGCTGCAGTCCAGCAGATGGTATTCCGGAAGCGGAATTTACCGGGATGTACATCTCACCGTGACGGATAAAGTCCATGTAGACCACTGGGGCACACAGATCACCACACCGGATATTGAAAATGGATCCGGTAAAGTAGATGTTACCACCAAGGTAAAAAATGATACGGATAAGGAACAGACCGTTCAGGTTCGCCAGACCGTAATGGATGGAAACGGACAAGCGGTAACAGAACCGGTGACATCTGAAGACGTAACACTTCCTTCCGGTGAGACACAGCCGGTATCCCAGACCACCACAGTAGCAGATCCTGCACTCTGGTCAACAAAAGATCCAAACCTCTACTATCTGAAGACGGATATTGTAAAAGGGGATAAGGTTCTGGATTCCAGCGAAAGCAGATTTGGTTTCCGTTACTTTGAATTCACGACCGACAACGGATTTTACTTAAATGGTGAGTGGATGAAATTATACGGAGTCTGCATGCATCATGACCAGGGATCACTGGGGGCAGTTGCCAACTACACGGCGATTGAGCGGCAGATGCGCATCATGAAGGATATGGGCGTAAATGCGATCCGTGTTACCCATAATCCGGCGGATGACAAGCTGATTGAAATCTGTGACAAGATGGGGCTTATGGTAATCGATGAAGCCTTTGATACCTGGCAGGGCGGTAAGAAAACCTATGATTATGGCAGGTTTTTTACCAAAGCGGCAACGCATCCGGATGCAGCACCCGGACAGACCTGGGCTGAATTTGATATTAAGAATATGGTAGAACGTGGAAAGAACTTCCCATCTATCATTATGTGGTCTATCGGAAATGAGATATGGACAACGAACAGTTCCGAGGGTGTACAGACTGCCAAAAATCTGGTGAAGTGGGTAAAAGAAATAGATACCACCAGACCTACAACTATAGGAGAAGATAAATTCCGTGGAAACATGAGCGATACCAGTTCCAATTTGGGTAATGCCAATATGGTGGCGGTATTTGATGCTGTAGATGTTCCGGGACTTAACTACAGTGAGAACCGCTACGATGCGCAGCACCGGGAAAAACCCGAGTGGGCACTTTATGGTTCGGAAATCGCTTCTGCTACCAGCAGCCGCGGTGTATATGCTCATCCGGATACCGTGAACAGCGGTGCGTCGATTCCTTATCAGCAGTCCTCTTATGATACGGATTGCGTAGGCTGGGGAAGAACAGCACAGGATTCATTGGTCAGAGACCGGGACAGAAAGTTTGTTGCAGGAGAATTTGTGTGGACAGGCTTTGACTATATCGGGGAACCTACACCATGGAATCAGTCTACCACCACACCGCCTAAGAGCTCTTACTTTGGCATCGTGGATACTGCAGGACTTCCAAAAGATTCCTATTATCTCTATCAAAGCCAGTGGACTGACGTAAAAGACAATCCGATGGTTCATATCCTGCCTCACTGGAATTGGGAAGACAGTAACCTGAAATCCAAAGTAACAGACCGGGACGGTAAAATACCGGTACGTGTCTATACCAACGCGCGATCCGTAGAACTGTACTTTAAGGCGGCAGACGACACCAGTGATGGAATCGGAACTCTGGTAGACCAGAAGAAGACATTTGAAACCGTTACACCATATAAAAATGTTGCAGAAGTAAAAGACAATAAAGATAAGGAATACCAGCAGACAGCAGATGGCAAACTCTATCTGGAGTGGCGCATGGACTATAAACCAGGTACCTTAACTGCAGTTGCTTATGACAAAGACGGACAGAAGATTGCCGAGGATGTAGTTGCCAGTGCAGCCGATCCTGCAGCGGTAAGCCTGAAGCCGGAAAAAAATGTACTTACGGCAGACGGAAGCGACATTTCTTATGTTGAAGTGGATATCACAGATGCAAATGGAACGGTAGTTCCTACAGCAGATAATGAAGTGATTTTCAACGTGTCCGGCAACGGTAAAATCGTAGGCGTGGATAATGGAGATGCTTCCAGCCATGAACGGTATAAGGATACCAATGGCGTATGGAAGAGAAAAGCATTTAATGGGAAAGCAGTCGTATTAGTGCAATCCACAAAGGATGGAGGAAGCTTTACCCTGACTGCATCATCAGAAGGATTAAGAGGCGATTCTGTCAATGTATTTACCACTGAGACACCGGTTGCGGCAGATCAGATTCTGGGGTATAACGCAAAAGCAGTTACCGCAATTCTGGGAGAAAAAGTGAATCTTCCTGAAAAAGTGGAAGCTGTATACGGTGATGGCTCCAAACGGAAACTGAGTGTCAAATGGGATGATATCCCGAAAGACCTGCTGGAAAAAGAAGGCGTGTTCCAGGCAGCAGGTACGGTTGAGACCGGTGACCGGATTGAAATCAAAGTTACGATTATCGGTATCCTTGGTATCAAAGAGGTGAGAGTGGTTACCGGAGTGAACGAAATACCACAGCTTCCGGATACTGCAGAGCTGGTTTATACAGATGGCAGCCAGAAGAAAGTAAACGTGACCTGGGGAGCAATTACACCGGAACAGGTTGCCCAGACTGGTGAGTTTGAAGTTAAGGGAACACTGGAAGGAATCGAAAAATACAGCGCCAAAGCTATTGTAAGGGTAACAGAAGAGCTTGTTTATGCGAAAAATATTGCCACCAGAGTGGGCAGTGCGTTATATCCCAAGCCTTCCGCTTCCTACAACAATGTAGAAGATTATGTAAACAACCATGACAATAATATGTCTTCCAATATTAATGACGGCAATATCTCCAGAACACCATCCTGGAATAACTGGGTAAATGGTAACGGTGATAAGAAGGAATCCTGGGTTCAGCTGGAATTTGAAGAAGCAGCCCAGATCGGAAAAGCAGGCATTCATTTCTATACGGACGGACAGACCAGGAAACCTGCAAAGGTAACGATTCAGACCAGTATGGACGGAACGACCTGGACAAACGCAGCGAACCAGGATCATGTAGATGATTTTGGCGATGCAGCAGAGGATTGGGCAAAAGAATATCCGGTTAATTTTGATCCGGTAACAGCTAAGTTTGTACGTATCCTGATGGAAGGTCAGCCAAAAGACGGCGGATTTAAACCGGTGGGCATATCCGAGTTAAAAGTATACACCGGTGTTGCAGCAGTTGGAGAAACAGCAGCATTAGAAGACCTGCAGGTAAACGGAGAAACCATAGAAGGATTTGCGGCAGAGCAGTTTAATTATACGGTAACTTCTGCATATCCTTATGAAATCCCGGCGGTAACTGCAATAGCGAAAGATCATGGAAGTGTCTTTGTAATCCCGGCACAGACCATTGATGACCAGACGAAAGTATTCGTAAAGAGTGAATCAGGAGAGTCAGAGGCAGTGTACACGGTCAGCTTTGAAAAAATGCCGCTTAAGCTGAATCAGGCTGAAATATCCATGGCGAATACAACGATTCCGGAAAATTCCTCAGAAGTAATTACAACCAAAGCAATCTTAGAGGACGGAACGGTTCTTGACAGCAGCCTTGCAGGCGTGGAATATAAGTTATCTTCCAGAGATGGGGCAAAAGCAGAGATCAGCAAGGGAAAATTAAATGCAATCAGAGAAGGAACTATAACGATTCAGTCAGAGGTGACTTATAACGGAGTTGTAATCAAAGCAGATCCGGTGAAAGTTACGATTGAGAAAAATAAAGAAGAAATACAGATTACTTCCTATGAAGAAGTTCGTATATCCACAAAACCGGGAGTTGCACCAGAATTGCCGGGTACCGTAAAAGCTTCTGTGGATGGCAGCTTTGACAGGGATGTGGAAGTAACCTGGGACAGCATTTCAGAAGCGGATTACGCAGAGTTTGGCAGTATCAAAATCCGCGGATTTGTAGTGGGGCAGAATCTTCGTCCTACGGCAGTAATTGAAGTAAAAGACGTGGTAGCGGCTATGCAGTACGCTCTTGCTACGCCGGTAAATGTAATACCAGCCATGCCTGAGACAACTACCGTTTACTACAGTGATGGAACGGCAGTTTCTGAAGTTCCTGTAATATGGGAAGAAATGAACCAGGAGCAGTTTAATGTGGCAGATGATACCATGGTAACCGTACAGGGAACAGCAGAAAAAGATGGTACTACAGTTCCCGTAACCGCACAGGTTCGTGTAACCTCCACCGATGTGGAAACCTCAGAAAATTATTACCAGCTGCGTAACGGATATGAACTGCCATTTGCAGTTGCATCCTTTACCAATGACGGGGCTGATTCTACAGACCGTGTTTATAAATTAAATGACGGCAACATCAGTTTCGAACAAGAAGCTGGTAAAAATATCTGGTGCAACTGGCAGCGTGTAGGCAGGCAGAGTGACTGGGTTGGCGTAATTATGGCGAAAGAGGGAGATGTGGTAGAACGGTTTGCCGACAGCCTGAAAGTAGGATTTTTCAAGGAGCCTAATACTAACGGAATCCAGTATCCCACAACGTATAAAGTGGAGTATTACACCGGTCCTCAGGACTTTGCAGTTCCCGGATTTTCAGAGGTGAAAAATCCAAGAGGACATATTGGGGAAATTGCAGATCATCCATTCAATGATGAAGCAAACTGGACGGAAGTCACTTATCTGAATGAAGCAGGAGAGACAGTGGATACACCGCCTGTAATTGTGTCGGAAGACATGACAAACATTCAATTCGTTCCTGTTAAAACATGTATTGTGCGCGTGAATATGGAGTCTTCGTCATCAAATGCATTTGGTATTACCGAGATTCAGGCATTTGGAAAAAAAGTACTGCCGCAGACGGACTACCAGGTAATTGATTTAAAGGCTGGGGAAACCTCAATTGAAGGATTTAACCCGGAGGTCAAAGATTATGTGGTAAACCTGAGCAACGATACCATTCCTCAGATATCAGCTGAATGGGAGAAAAATGCTTCCGTAACAATATTACAGGCAACAAAAGCAAACCTAAAAGCAAAAGTAATAATGCTTGCGGAAAACGGAATGCCGGACACACAGAAAATATATACCGTTAAATTCAACATCCCCACAGACCGGACAAATCTGGATCAGGCGATAGCAGATGCGAAGGCTGTGGAAGAAGGAAAATATACAAAGGCATCTTACCGTTACCTGGCGGATGCATTAAAAGAAGCCGGGGAATTAAAAGCAGATGCCCTGCAAGGCCAGATTAATGACGCAGTTCGGGCAATTAACTCAGCAATCGAAGGATTGACGGAAAAAGCAGATGTAACAGAACTGGTACAGGCGCTTCAGACCGCAGATAAGATGATCGAAATGTCTGATGCCTATACACCGGATTCCTTAAGCGGTCTGCCGGCAGCAATCAGTAATGCCCAGAAAGTCAGGGATAAAGATACCGCTACGCAAAATCAGGTAAATGAAGCTGCGAAAGTATTAAATGAAGAAATACAAAAAGTGCTCAAAAAGGCAGATAAAAAGAATCTGACTGCACTGGTACAGGAAGTAGAGAAAAAAGACCTGAGCAAATATACGCCGGAAAGTGCAGCAGCATTTAAAAATGTACTGGCACAGGCACAGCATCTGCTGGTGGACGGAAATATTTCCATTCGCGACCAGAAGAAAGTGGATGATATGTATCAGTCACTGAAGTCTGCAGAAAGTCTGCTGGTAATGGCTAACACTCCAAAACCGGACGTGAAAGTACAGGTTCCGGGTGCTGTAAATGGCGTGAAAGTCACTGGTACCTATACGGCATCTATGAACGTGACCTGGGAGAAGGCACCACGTGCAGAAAAATACCGCGTTTCCGTGTACCGTTACAGTACTAAGAAATGGAGCGTTGCAGGCGAGACTTCAGGTACCAGCATGAAGATTCGCAATCTGGCGCCGGGTGAGAGATACAGCGTTAAGATCGCACCGCTGAATGAAAGCGGATTAGGCGTGGAATCCTTATCGGTTAAGACTGCCACCCGTCCGTTAAAAGCAAAGATTAAATCCATCAAAAAATATGGAAAATCATCAGCTAAGATCACCGTTGTGAAGCAATCCTGCACCGGATACGCATTATACGAAAGGTTGAAACCGGGCAAATACACTAAAGTGACGGCAAAATCCAAAAATGCGCTGATTAGAAAAGGCATCAAAAAAGGAAAGACCTATACTTTTAAAGTACGGGCATATGCAAAGAACGGGGATAAGACCTATTGGGGTAAATATTCCAAGACTATGAAATTCAGATTGAAATAAGTAAAAGCAGCATCCTGTGAGATACGCCATCGGCGGTCATCCACAGGATGCTGCTTTTTCAGGTAATGCATCCAATGCTTATTCTTGATCTTCTTCCGGTTCATCGGGAGGAAGTTCTGTTTCCGGGGCATTCGGATCCTGGTCCGTTTCCGGAAGATACATGTGTACTTTATCAATTCTGTTTTTATCCACTGCATCTACCACAAGGCGTATGCCGTTTTCAGCGACCACAAATTCTCCCTGCTGGGGAAGGTGGTCCAGACGTTCGATAATGTAGCCCCCGATGGAGTCATAATCTTCGGAATCAAAGTCCAGTCCTAAGGCATCGTTTACATCATCCAGCTTCATGGAACCCTCAATGATATATTCCAGGTCATTAAGACAGCGGATCAGATCCTCTTCATCCTTATCATATTCGTCCCGGATTTCGCCAACGATTTCTTCCAGAAGATCTTCCAGGGTAATGAGTCCGGCAGTTGCGCCGTATTCATCCAGTACAATGGTAAAATTAATGGAATCCTGCCGCATTTCTACCATAAGTTCAGAAGTCTTCTTATATTCGTAGGTAAAATAAGGTTCACGCATGATATCGCGTATATGGAATTCTTCGGAAGGTTTGCAAAAGAGCAGATCCTTCACGTTAATGATGCCGATTACGTTATCCGGACTTTCTTCGTAGACCGGAAGCCGCGTAAATTTTTCCTGCTCAAAGACATCAATAATCTCATCATAGGTGCTGTTGATATCAATGGAGACCATGTCCACACGGGGAACCATGATATCTTTTGCCTGGGAATCACCAAAATCGAATACATTGTAGATCATCTGGCGCTCCTCACTTTCGATTACCCCTTCCTCATGGCTCACATCCACAATTGTCCGCAATTCATGTTCTGTCATAGCGTTCATTTTCGCAGAAGGGTCTATCCGCAGTATGCGAAGGCATACATAAGACAGTTTGTTGATTAGAAAGATAACCGGCGTCAGAGCCCGCATCATAAACAGAATAATACCGGCATAACCCATGGACAGCCGTTCCGCATATAAGGTGGCAAGAGTCTTAGGTGTTATTTCCCCAAATAATAAGATTAACAGGGTTAAAACTCCGGTTGCAATTCCTACAGCAGCATTGCCCCAGATATTAAGGGCAAGTGTAGTTGCCAGGGCAGACGCGGACAGATTGACGATATTATTGCCGATTAAAATTGCGCTCAGCATTTTACCGGAATCATCAATTACCTTGAGAAGGGTAACCGCCTTTTTATTTCCCTGGTCTGCAAGAGTTTTAATTCTGATTTTATTTACAGTTGTCAATGAAGTCTCCGCAGAAGAAAAAAACGCGGATAATCCAATCAGGGCGATCAGCACGCCCAATTGTATGGCATCACTTGAATCCAAATACATCATCTCCTTAAATCAATATAGTTATAGTGAATATACAATATTTCCAGGTTAATTGCAAGAATTCAAAGAAATTGAAAAATATTGTTAATAATTTTGTAATAAATACTTGATAAATGTGAAACAAATGTGTTATAATAATGCGGACTCAAACCTGCGGCAGAATTTTATACTTATGCAACGCAGTAGTGGATAAATACAAAAGATCAGGAGGATGAGGTATGAAATCAGGGCAACAAAAGAAAAAACCGAAAATGCGTATATGGAGCATGGTTCTGGCATTTGCATTAGCAGCGGTGAATATACTGCCCATGCAGACGGCAGAAGCGGCAGAAATGCAGATCGTTTATTTAAACGGAGAGGGCGGCTCAAATGAGAATTCCGGGCAAAGCAGCGAAAGTGCGGTATCAACCCTTACAAAAGCAAAAGAACTGCTGGGGGAAAGCGGCGGAACGATTATGGTGACCGGGACTTTAAATGTGTCCTGGGAAACAACCTGGTCCATGCCGTCGGGAAGTGTTTTAAAGGCAGCGCCAGGTCTGGAGGGACCGGTAATTGCAGTGGCAAAAGACGGAGCCCTTACGCTTAACAATATTGTAATAGATGGACAAAAAGGAAATATCATATCCAACAGCGGTTATCTGTCTCTGAAAGACAATGTTACATTACAGGCATCCGGAAGCCGGGTCAGTACAGAAGCGGCGGTTTACACTGCAAAAGAAGCAACGACGATGAAAGACGGTGTGCTTATTGCGGGTGTGGAAAAAAATGAAAAGGAGACAGCGGCATCGGAAACAACGGCATCGGAAACAGCGGCAACAGAGACAACAACAGGCTCCTCATCATCGGATACGGCAACAACAGAAACAACAGAAATCACAGAAACTACAGTTCAGAATCCATCCACGGAGTCTGAGTCCTGGCAGCAGGATACGCCGGGACAGAGCGAATCCCAGGCAATTACCACAACGCCTGCAACCGAAGCACCGGTTCCGGGAACATCGGCGTCCCAGACGGAAGCTGAGATTACGGAGACAGCCCCGGAAGATGTGATAACAGAGGCACCGGCTGGAAATAAGAATTCTCCCCAGGCTGCCACAAAACCGGAAACAGAACCGGCAGAATCTGTAGAAACTACAGAATCTACAGAAACTACAGAATCTATAGAAACTACAGAATCTGCAGAGTTCACAGATAAAAACCCTGGGAATAAAAATAAAGGGGCAAAGACGCCGGGGACTGAGAAAGCGGATGCGAATCAAGACTCAGATACCACGCTCCCCACGGAAGAACCAATAAATAACCTTGATACCTTCATCGAAATGGTCTATTCCCTGCAGGTAGAAAGCAGAGCGGATATCAGCAGTGTAGTAGAAGTTACCAAAATATACGATGCACTGAGTGATAATGAAAGAAGCCAGGTGACGGAAGAGGCATACAATCTTTTGATTCAGGCACAGAATACGGCAGGCGTATGGAACCATGCGCACAACAGTGTCAGCGTATCCGGTAATCTGCCCTGGTATGTGCAGTTTACCGCTGAAATTAACGACTCCAGAGATAGCGGCGATAACAGCAAGATCATAGTACCCTACGATCTGAAATTATGGGATATGTATCACAATACTGCATATGTACTGGAGCAGGGAGAAAAAGTGACGGTGACCATGCCGGTACCGGATACGGATCTTTCAAATGGTCTGACAATCTATCATTATAAGGCAGATGGAACGACAGAAGTATTGCATCCGGTTATAAATGGAGACACCATGAGCTTTGAAACAAGCTCGTTTAGTCCCTTTGATGTGGCAGGCGGTACCCTGCTTGCAGGTATGGGAGTGAACAACAGTAACAATTATACGGGGGGAAGTACCCCATCCTCCACCCAGACAAATAACAATTCAAACAGTACATCAAATCATACACCCGGCAATACATCGGGTAATTCAACCGGCAGCAGCAATGGAAACAGCAATACAACGGGCGGCAGCAGTACCGCGAACCTGCAACCACAGCCGGCAGGAAATACACTGGCTGCATCCCCAAATACCGGAGATGCCACCCCGATAGCAGTAATGGTAATGGGATTTGTGATTTCAGGAGGCGTTATATTTATGATGTTCAGAGGAAAGAGAAAGACGCAATAGCTTTTATTCTGTTAATTCCCGTCCCAACCTGCATAAAATCTTCTCTTTTCACATATATTACTCTAGAACATGATTTAAAATTCATTGGATCAATCTGCATGTCCTGTATTGGGGAGGTTCCCCGGGAAATACGAACGGCAGCTTGATACAGACAATTTTAAACACGCGCTAGGAGGAAGCGTTCTATGGATAACACTGCAACGAAAAAATCCGGAGTCATGCTGGTGATCAAGTCCCTGGTAGTATCTTACCTAACAACCGGGATCTTACTGCTGATTTTAGCTCTGTTGCTTTTTAAAATGGAATTAAATCAGAGTAAAGTATCCATTGGCATAATAGGGATATACATAATTGCCAGTTTCATTGGGGGATGGATTGCGGGAAAAGGAGCCGGAAAGCAGAAGTTCCTGTGGGGACTTCTCATAGGCAGTGCATATTTCTTGATGCTCACAGCGATTTCCCTGATTACAAATGGAAGCCTGCAATCTGAGCTTCCGCAGCTGTTTACCACGTTGCTGCTCTGTATGGGAGGCGGCATGCTGGGCGGTATGTTATCGTAAGAAATATGGAATTAGAGACGACGCTTAAAAAACATCGTCTCTAATTTGATTTTTGGTAATAATTGTGTTATAGTATATGAGAGTCTAATTAAGAATCAAAGTCATTTCAGACGCGAACCCCAAATCAACGCAGATTATGAATTTTAATTGTGAATCAAAAAAATCGCATATGGAAAGGAGATATTTGTAACAAAGGTTATAAATAAGTACTTAAATGAGAGAAAAATATGAATCATTATCAGTAGCGGTATTGAAGGAATTGGCTAAATCCCGGGGACTTAGGAATATTTCAGCCCTGAAAAAAGGCCAGGTAATCGAACTAATGCTTGCAGAAGATGAAAAAAATGGTGCAGTGAATGATGCAGAACAGAATACTGAAGGTGCGTCTGCCACTATAGAAGAACCAAAGAAAACCGCGCCATCTCAAAAGGCAGAGAATGTGCAGAAAGCGGACAATACACAGAGAACAGAGCATACACAAAGAACGGATTATACCCAGAGAAGCGAAAACGTGCAGAGAACGGACAGTACACAGAGATCCGAAAGTATGCAGCGTACAGACAATACTCAAAAAGTTGAAAATGTGCAGAGAACGGAAAACATGCAGCGCACAGACAATATCCAAAGAACGGAAAACATGCAGAGAACAGACAATACCCAGAGAAGCGAAAACATGCAGAGAACGGACAATATCCAGAGATCCGAAAATATGCAGCGCACAGACAGCGTACAGAGAGCGGATAGCAATCCGGGATCAGAAGGCAAGAGTACGGACATGTCACAGCTTGACAGCGGCGTTACGGCGAATGGAATTCTGGAGGTGCTGCCGGATGGATATGGATTTATCCGCTGTGCCAACTACCTTCCAGGGGAAAATGATGTCTATGTGTCACCTTCCCAGATCCGCAGATTTAATCTGAAAACAGGTGATATCATCACCGGAAATACAAGAGTAAAGACCCAGCAGGAAAAATTCAGCGCTCTGTTATATCTGAAGAGTATCAATGGTTTCCATCCCTCAGAAGCAACTAAAAGATTAAATTTTGAAGATATGACCCCTATTTTCCCAAATAAAAGAATGCGCATGGAACGCACTACCAAAGGTACCGCTATGCGAATCGTAGATCTGATTTCCCCCATCGGCAAGGGGCAGAGGGGAATGATTGTATCCCCGCCCAAAGCAGGTAAGACAACATTATTAAAAGATGTTGCAAAATCCATATTACAGAATAATCCGGACATGCATCTGATCATTCTTCTGATCGATGAACGTCCTGAGGAAGTAACGGATATCAAAGAAGCAATCTGCGGAAGCAATGTGGAGGTTATTTATTCTACCTTTGACGAACTGCCTGAACACCATAAAAGGGTTTCCGAAATGGTAATGGAACGTGCGAAAAGGCTGGTAGAGCACCGCAAAGAAGTTACGATTCTGCTGGACAGCATTACAAGGCTTGCAAGGGCTTATAACCTTACGGTTCCCCCCAGCGGCAGAACATTATCCGGTGGTCTTGACCCTGCTGCGCTACACATGCCGAAGCGTTTCTTTGGAGCTGCACGAAATATGAGAGAGGGCGGCAGCCTTACCATATTGGCAACGGCGCTTGTGGATACCGGAAGTAAGATGGACGATGTCGTATATGAAGAGTTCAAAGGAACCGGCAATATGGAACTTGTTCTGGATCGTAAGCTTTCAGAACGACGGGTATTCCCTGCTATTGACATTCCAAAATCGGGAACCAGAAGAGAAGATCTTCTGCTGGATCCGGAAGAGCAGGAAGCAGTTTATATCATGCGTAAAGCATTAAATAGTATGAAATCCGATGATGCGGTAGAAAATATACTGAATATGTTCGTTCGTACACGAAATAATCAGGAATTTGTGCAGATGGTGAAAAAGCAAAAATTCATTTAGTTACAAGCATAAATTAGCTAAAATATCTTGCATTTTGACAAGTGGTGTGATATAATTCAACCGTTGTTTTAAAACTGTAGGGACTTACAGGGCTAGCCCGGGTTACCTTGTTGTGGAAACATCAGGAGCAGCATTGACCGGGAATTGATCTGTGCAGACCACGACCGATAGGCGGCGTAGGGAGGTAAATGTGTACAGGTAAGCAGTTCACAAAATAAGAAGAAGAGGTGAAACCATCATGAAAAACGGAATACATCCAGATTACCATCAGGCAACAGTAACATGTAACTGTGGAAACACATTCGTAACAGGTTCTACAAAGAAAGATATCCACGTGGAAATCTGCTCTAAATGTCATTCATTCTACACAGGACAGCAGAAATCAGCAGCAGCTCGTGGACGTATTGATAAGTTCAATAAGAAATATGGTATTGATGCAGACAAATAGGTATGAATAAAGATAAGGTTGAGGTTGTGAAATCTCAACCTATTTTTAAATGTCGGAAATTGTGAAGAAATAGAGTAACATTGCATTTACAATGATGCAGTACCGAAGACTTTTCTGCGGTATGCAGGAGGTATAAATATGAAATCATCAAATATTGGCGGACAGGCGGTTATGGAAGGCGTTATGATGAAAAACGCCGACCGGTATGCAGTTGCTGTCAGAAAGCCAAATGACGAAATTGTAGTTAAGGTGGAAGACTATAAGAGTATTATCAAGAACAAGAAAATATTGTCCCTGCCGATCATTCGCGGAGTTTTCAATTTTGTGGACTCTATGGTGCTTGGTATGAAGACATTAACATATTCGGCCAGCTTTTTTGAAGAAGATGAAGAAGCGGAGCCTACGAAGTTTGATAAGGCTCTTGAGAAGGCGACAAAAGGAAAGGGAGATTCCCTCCTTATGGGGATTACGGTTACCCTGTCGATTATACTGGCAGTTGGGCTGTTTATGGTTCTTCCATATTTTATTTCCCTTGTTTTTCATAAGTTTACAGATTCTATGACGCTGATTGCAATTGCTGAGGGTGTTGTACGAATATTACTGTTTCTGGGATATATTCTTCTGATCTCCAGAATGAAAGATATCCAGCGCGTATTCATGTACCACGGTGCAGAGCATAAATGCATCAACTGTATTGAACACGGTCTGGAATTAAACGTAGAGAATGTTTTAAAAAGTTCCAAGCAGCACAAACGCTGCGGTACCAGTTTTTTGTTGATTGTTATGGTCATAAGTGTGATCTTCTTCATATTTATAAGAGTAGATTCTCCCATTTTGCGTGTAGTAGTCCGGATTTTGCTGGTTCCGGTAATCGCCGGTGTATCCTATGAGTTTATCAGACTTGCAGGAAGAAGTGAGAATGCTTTCGTAACCATGCTCAGTAAACCCGGTATGCTGCTGCAGAATCTCACTACCAGAGAGCCGGATGCAAAGATGGCGGAAGTTGCCATCGCATCAGTGGAGGCAGTATTTGACTGGAAGGAATATCTTTCTCAGAATTTTGGAATGTCCTTTGAAGAAGAAAAAAATGAACCTGATCATACCGTGACAGGAACTTATACAAAGGAAGCGATATCATGACACTGCAGGAAGTTGTAAAAAAAGGGGAAGACTATCTGAGAGAGCGAGGCGTTGACAATCCTGGTCTGGACGCCTGGTATATATTGGAGAACGTCTGTAATATTGACAAGACCTATTTCCTGCTGAACCGTAATGAGGAAATTCAGCCGGCACAGTATGCCCGTTACCAGACAATGCTGGCAGCCCGGGGAAAACGTGTGCCGCTGCAGCACCTTACCGGAGAACAGGAATTCATGGGATTGTCTTTTTTGGTAAATAGCAAAGTACTGATTCCCAGACAGGATACGGAGATTCTGGCAGAGGAAGCATTAAAAGTTTTGAGGCCGGGGATGAAGGTACTGGATGTCTGTACCGGCTCCGGCTGTATTATTATCAGTCTGATGAAGCTGTCCGGTGCGAACAGAGGCATGGCAGTTGATATTTCCAGGGAGGCTTTGGAAGTAGCCGGGGAAAATGCCAGACGCCATGGTGTTTGTATTGATTTTCGGGAAAGTGATCTGTTTGATCAGGTGGAAGGCAAATTCGATGTGATCGTTTCCAATCCGCCTTATATCGCAACTTCTGAAATCACGAAACTGATGGCAGAAGTAAGGCTGTTTGAGCCGATAACAGCACTGGACGGAAAGGAAGATGGCCTGTATTTCTACCGGAAGATTGTAACGAAAAGCAGATCCTTTTTAAATCCCGGAGGATGGCTGCTCTTTGAAATCGGTTATGACCAGGCTTCGATGGTGACATCCATGATGCACAGCGCAGGTTATAAGGATGTGAGAGTCGTAAAAGACCTTTCCGGACTGGACCGGGTAGTTTTAGGAAGAATGAATTAGGAGGAAACAACATGTTTGATAAATTGGAGGATTTGTTAATCCGCTTTGAAGAGATAATGGGCGAATTAAATGAGCCTTCTGTGGTAAATGACCAGACTCGTTTTCAGAAATTAATGAAAGAGCAGAGTGATTTACAGCCGATTGTAGATGCTTATAAAGAATATAAAGACAGTAAGCAGACCGTAGAAGACAGCCTCACCATGTTAGACGAAGAGTCTGACGAGGAAATGCGGGAAATGTTAAAAGAGGAATTAAATGACGCCAAAGCGCGTATAGAAGAATTAGAGCATAAATTAAAGATTTTATTATTGCCGAAAGACCCCAATGATGACAAGAACGTTATCGTGGAAATACGTGCGGGTGCAGGCGGTGATGAAGCAGCTCTGTTCGCGGCTGAGATCTATCGTATGTATGTAAAATTTGCGGAATCCCAGCGTTGGAAAACAGATATGATGAGCTTTAATGAAAATGGAATCGGCGGTTTTAAAGAAGTAACCTTTATGATCAACGGACAGGGCGCTTATTCCAAATTAAAATACGAAAGCGGTGTACATCGTGTACAGCGTGTTCCGGAAACAGAATCCGGCGGACGTATCCACACATCTACGATTACAGTAGCAATCATGCCGGAAGCGGAAGAAATCGATTTCCATCTGGATATGAATGACTGTAAGTTTGATGTTTTCCGTGCATCCGGTAACGGCGGGCAGTGTGTCAATACAACAGACTCAGCAGTGCGTCTGACCCATATCCCTACCGGAATTGTAATTTCATGCCAGGATGAGAAATCACAGCTTAAGAATAAAGACAAAGCATTAAAAGTACTTCGTTCCAGACTCTATGAGATGGAATTGGAGAAACAGCATGATGCAGAAGCAGAAGCCAGAAGAAGCCAGGTTGGTACCGGTGACCGTTCTGAGAAGATCAGAACCTATAACTTCCCCCAGGGGCGTGTTACAGACCACCGTATCAAATTGACATTACACAGACTGGATGGAGTAATGAATGGAGATATCTCTGAGGTAATAGACAGTCTGATAGCAGCAGACCAGGCGGCGAAGCTTGCCAATCTGCAGGACCAGTAAGCAGTGTAGTTTACCCTGAAAAATGAGGAGGATTAAGTATGGGAAAATATTTTGGAACAGATGGATTCAGAGGAGAAGCAAACATTGATTTAACAGTAGAGCATGCATTTAAAGTAGGCCGCTTTCTGGGATGGTACTACGGAAAAGAACACAAAGCTAAGATTGTAATCGGTAAGGATACAAGAAGAAGTAGTTATATGTTCGAGTATTCCCTGGTAGCAGGTCTGACAGCTTCCGGTGCAGATGCATACTTACTCCATGTAACCACCACACCCAGCGTTTCGTATGTAGTCCGGACGGAAGGATTTGACTGCGGTATCATGATCTCGGCAAGCCACAATCCATTTTATGACAATGGAATCAAGATCATCAATGGTCTGGGACAGAAGATGGAAGCAGAGGTTGAAAATCAGATCGAAGAATACATCGATGGCAAATCAGAAGAACTTCCATTGGCGGTAAAAGAAAACATTGGCCGCACCGTAGACTTTGTAGCAGGCAGAAACCGTTACATCGGATATCTGATATCACTGGCAACACGCTCCTTTAAGAATTACAAGGTGGGGCTGGATTGTTCCAACGGAAGCTCCTCTGCAATTGCAAAGAGTGTATTCGATGCACTGGGCGCCAAAACCTATGTCATCAATAATGAACCGGACGGAACAAACATTAATACAAACTGCGGTTCCACCCATATCAATATTTTGCAGGACTATGTAAAAGACAATAAGCTGGATATCGGTTTTGCTTTCGACGGGGACGCAGACCGCTGTATCGCAATTGATGAAAACGGAAACGTCATAGACGGAGACTTAATCCTCTATGTCTGTGGAAAATATTTAAAAGAAGAAGGCAAATTAAACAATGACACCATTGTTACAACCATAATGTCAAATTTAGGTCTTTACAAGGCATGTGACAAGATTGGCATCCGGTATGAAAAAACGGCGGTGGGCGATAAATATGTTTATGAAAATATGGTGAATAACAGCCATTGCCTGGGCGGAGAACAGTCCGGACATATTATTTTCAGCAAACATGCGACAACTGGTGACGGCATTCTGACAGCTCTTATGATCATGGAAGTGGTTACAGAGAAAAAGGCAAGCCTTGGAACCCTTGCAGGAGAAGTCCGGATTTATCCGCAGCTTCTTAAGAACGTCAGAGTAGCAGATAAGAAGGAAGCGAGGGAGAATCCAGCGGTTATTGCGGCAGTGGATGCAGTAGCAGAGGCACTTGGCGATGATGGAAGAATTCTGGTGCGTGAGAGCGGAACAGAACCTGTCATCCGTGTTATGGTAGAGGCTGCAGATGATGATTTATGTGAAAAATATGTAAATCAGGTGATCGACGTGATGAATCAGCAGGGCTTAATAGTTGGATAAATGGATCACAAATTAAAAAAATTGTTTCATTATTATAAACCATATAAAGGACTGTTCTGGTCCGATATGTTGTTTGCAATCCTGGGCGCCGGCGTCACGCTGGCGATCCCCCTGATTGTACGATACATTACGAATGTAGTGGTATATCTTCCGGGAAATGAGCCGCTTCATATGATACTGAAGCTGGGAATCCTGATGTTAGGGCTGGTAGCCCTGGAGTTTTTCTGTAATTATTATATCGCATACTATGGACATATAATGGGAGCCAGTATAGAACATGATATGCGAAACGAGATATTTGCTCATTACCAGAAGCTGTCCTTTACCTTCTACGACAATCAGAAGGTAGGTCAGCTTTTGTCGCGCGTAACCAGCGATTTATTCGATATCAGTGAGCTGCTCCACCACGGACCGGAGGATCTTGTAATCTCAGCAATTAAGATTATCGGTTCCGTAATTATTCTGGTGAATATCAATGTAACACTGACGGTAATCACCTTTGCATTTATTCCGGTCATGGCGGCATATGCCTTTTATTTTAATTTCAAAATGAAACGGGCGTTTAAAGAAAACCGTGCCAAAATTGCGGATATTAACAGCCAGATTGAAGACAGCCTGAATGGTATCCGGGTGGTAAAATCATTTGCCAATGAAGATGTGGAAATGGGCAAGTTCAAAAAGGGCAACAGTCGTTTTGTAGAGAGTAAAAAAACCAGTTACCGCTATATGGGTGGATACCATTCCGGCCTGGGCGCATTGACTACTATGGTGACAATCGTGGTACTGGTTGCAGGCGCCCTTTTGATAACGGGGCAGAAAATCGCCGTAACGGACTTAATCACATTCCTGCTCTATGTTAATAACTTTACCGAACCGGTTAAGAAACTGGTGAATTTTACAGAGCAGTTTCAAAATGGTTATACGGGCTATGAACGTTTCCTGGAAATTTTAGATGTAGACCCGGACATTGCAGATGCACCGGATGCGTTGAAATTAAAGAATGTAAAGGGAAATATCCGCTTCGAAGAAGTTTCATTCCAGTATGAAGAAAACCAGGAAAAAGTGTTGCATGACATTAACCTGGATATTAAGGCAGGCTCTTATATTGCCCTGGTGGGAAGTTCAGGAGGAGGAAAATCAACCCTCTGCAGCCTGATTCCCAGATTTTATGACGTTGTAGAAGGAAGAATCCTTTTAGACGGAACGGACATCCGTAATATCAGGCTGCAGGATCTGAGAAACCAGATCGGGATTGTCCAGCAGGACGTATATTTATTTGCAGAAAATGTAATGGAAAATATCCGTTACGGGAAACCGTCTGCAACGGATGAAGAGGTTATAATGGCAGCGGTCAGGGCGAATGCCCATGAATTTATCATGTCTTTACAGGATGGTTATGAAACGGACATCGGTCAGCGTGGCGTTAAACTTTCGGGGGGACAGAAACAAAGATTATCAATAGCACGAGTATTTTTAAAGAACCCGCCCATACTAATCTTTGATGAGGCTACTTCAGCGCTTGACAATGAAAGCGAGAAGATCGTTCAGGACTCCCTGGAAGAACTTGCAAGAGACAGAACGACTTTTGTGATCGCCCACAGGCTTTCAACCATTCAAAATGCAGAGAAAATCCTGGTTCTGACAGAAAAAGGAATCGAGGAAGAAGGAACTCACAGAGAGCTTCTGGCGAAAAATGGTGTATATGCCAAGCTCTATAACAAATAAGAAAAGAGGATTTTATGGAAATAGAATTTAAACAGCCGACGTTGGAAAACAGAGATGAGATCAACAGGTATCTCAGAAGGAAGAAGACAAGAAGCTGTGAATTAACTTTTGCGAATGTTTACTTATGGTCCAGGCATTACCCGGTGGAATATGCCATCGTCTGTGATACCCTGGTCTTTAAGAGCATGGAACACGACCCGACATACTGTTTTCCGGTAGGAGAACCGGAGAATGTAAAAGAAGCAATCGACAGCATTATGGCGCACAGTGCAGACCTGGGAAGAAATTTTCATATGCATCTGGTAACGCCGGAACAATTTGAAGTATTAGAATCTCTCTATCCGGGAGAATTTGAAATTGAATACAACCGGGATGAGGCAGACTATGTTTATGAAAGCGAGAAGCTGGCAAATCTATCCGGAAAGAAATATCACGGAAAGAAAAATCATGTAAATAAATTCAAGCGCCTCTATCCGGACTGGGCATATGAAAGCATTACAAAGGAAAATCTGGAGGACTGCTTCCAGATGGCAATTAAGTGGAGAAATTTAAATGGATGTGAAGCCGACCCCGAGAAGCATGCGGAAATCTGTGTTACACTGAATTCCCTGAGACTGTTTGAAGAACTGGAGTTAAGGGGCGGACTTCTCAGGGTACATGGAGAAGTGGTGGCATTTTGTCTTGCTGAGCCGATCTGCGACGATACAATAGTGGTTCATATCGAAAAAGCGTATGCCGATATTGAAGGTGCATATCCTATGATCAACCAGCAGTTTGTACAGCATGAGGCAATGGATTTTAAATATGTAAACAGAGAAGACGATGTAGGCGAAGAAGGGCTGCGTCGGGCGAAGTTATCCTATCATCCCATTTTCCTCGTTGAAAAGGGATTTGTGAGAAGAAAGAAGGCATAACATGATAGCAGAGAAGATGAAGTCTTATGTAGAAAACAGTTCCGTTATCCGTGCAATGTTTGAGGAAGGTGCAAAGATGGCGGCTGTTTACGGAGCAGAAAACGTATACGATTTCAGCCTGGGGAACCCCAATGTTGCAGCGCCGGCACAAGTCAGACAGGCAATCGAAGAGATCATAACAGGCGAAGATCCTGTTATGGTACACGGGTATATGAGCAATGCGGGCTTTGAAGATGTCAGGAGTGCAGTGGCGGCTTCCTTAAACCGCCGCTTCCAAACCGCTTTTCATGAAGAAAATATTATCATGACCGTTGGCGCTGCCGGCGGCATGAATGTCATCTTCCGGACGATTCTGAATCCGGGGGATGAAGTACTTACCTTCGCGCCATATTTTGGCGAATACCGTGCATACGTTTCCAATTATGACGGAATATTAAAAGCAGTAGAACCGAATACCCAGTCATTCCAGCCGGATCTTGAAAAGTTTGAAAGGATGATCACAGCAAAAACCAAAGCAGTGATTGTAAATTCCCCCAATAATCCCACGGGAGTAGTCTATTCCGAAGAAACAATCGTCAGGCTCTCGGATATCTTAAGAAGAAAGCAGGAAGAGCTTCAGACTGTCATTTATCTGGTAACCGATGAGCCATACCGGGAGCTGGCATACGATGGCGTGACGGTTCCATTTGTAACCAAATACTATGCGAACACCATTGTGGGCTATTCGTTCAGCAAATCCCTGTCTCTGCCGGGAGAACGGATCGGATATCTGGTTATTCCGGATCAGGTGACGGACAGTGACCAGGTAATCGCTGCCGCCAATGTGGCGAACCGCATTTTGGGCTATGTCAATGCACCTTCCCTGTTTCAGCGGGTAATCGGAAAATGTATCGATGCAAAAGTAGATGTGCAGTATTATGACAAAAACCGCCAGACCCTCTATAGTGGCTTGAAAAAGTGTGGATTTTCCTGTATTAAGCCGGAAGGTGCTTTTTATCTGTTTGTAAAATCTCCGGTGGAAGATGAAACCATCTTCGTGGAAGCAGCAAAGAAATATCATATCCTGGTTGTGCCGGGAAGCAGCTTTGCGTGTCCGGGATATGTACGGATCGCATATTGTGTATCCCTGGAAACCATCGAAAATGCATTGCCTTACTTTGAAAAACTTGCACAGGAATTTTTCGGGAGGAACGAATGAAAGCTTGGGAAATGAACATCAGAAAAGTAATACCTTATACACCGGGGGAACAGCCAAACCAGCCGGATATGATCAAACTGAATACCAATGAGAATCCTTATCCCCCCGCACCGGAAGCTGCTAAGATGATGGCGGCATTAAATCCGGAGGAACTTAGGCTCTATCCGGACCCCAGCGCAGACATTTTAGTTTCGGCACTGGCTGATTATTATCACTTAGAGAAAGATCAGGTATTTGTGGGAGTCGGTTCAGACGATGTGCTGGCAATGGCATTTATGACCTTCTTTAATTCCAGACAGCCGATACTGTTTCCGGATATTACATATTCCTTTTACGATGTCTGGGCGGACCTGCTTCGCATTCCCTATAAATGCCAGCCTTTAAATGGTGATTTTGAGATCGAGAAAAAGGATTATGAGCAGCCAAACGGCGGGATTGTCATTCCCAATCCCAATGCACCCACCGGTATTTTACAGGATCTTGCCGATATAGAAGATATTATCCGCAGGAATGCAGATGTAATTGTGATTATAGATGAAGCATATATTGATTTTGGCGGTGCTTCGGCACTGTCCCTCATTGATAAATATGAGAATCTGCTGGTAGTACAGACATATTCCAAATCCCGTTCCATGGCGGGAATCCGTATTGGTTATGCCATGGGAAATAAAACACTGATCAAATACTTAAATGATGTAAAATATTCCTTCAATTCTTATACTATGAACCGCCCGTCACTGGAAATCGGGGCAAAAGTGTTAGAGAATGAGGCGTACTTCCGGGAAGTTACAGGCAAGATCATTGCCACAAGGGAACGTGTGAAGGTGCAGATGAAGGAACTGGGCTTTCATTTTGCAGACTCCCAGGCAAATTTCCTCTTTGTAACCCACGAAAAGTACTGGGCGAGAGATTTGTTCCAGGCATTGAAACTGAAACATATCTATGTAAGATATTTCAATCGTCCCCGTATCGATAATTACCTGCGTATTACTATCGGTACCGATGAGGAGATGGATGCTCTTATTGGATTTTTAAAAGAATACATGAAGGAGAACTAATATATGGAATCTTTAGTACAATGGTTTACCACCAATCTGTCCGGTGTCGTATCCAGAGAAGCAATTGTTTTTATTATTTCCATGATACCTATTCTGGAGCTGAGAGGCGGATTATTGGCAGCATCCCTGTTAAAGCTGGATATGTGGAGATCCATCTGGCTGTGCGTAGCCGGTAATATCATTCCAATTCCATTTATTTTATTATTAATCACACCGATTTTTAACTGGATGAAGCAGACGAAGCTGTTTAAGCCTCTGGTGGACAAGCTGGAAGGAAAAGCCCTTGGCAAGAAAGATAAAATAGAAAAATACGAGTTCTGGGGTCTTGTTCTGTTTGTAGGAATCCCACTGCCCGGAACCGGCGCATGGACAGGTGCATTAATAGCTTCCTTACTGGGAATTAAATTCAAAAAAGCATTCCCGGCAATCTTACTGGGTATTGCCCTGGCAAGCGTTATCATGACGATTTTATCATTTGGAGTGTTAGGGAAAATTGTGAGCTAGAGCGTGTTTGAAATTGCTTATAATCGGGTAAGATGTGCAGGGCAACCAATGCAGATTGCCCGGTTATTTTTATACATTTGGCAAGTGAGGATAATAAGAGGTGAAAGAAATGGATGCGTATACAAGTTTTGCATCGGTCTATGACCTGTTCATGGACAATGTGCCCTATGAGCAGTGGAGCGGTTATCTGGTATCGCTGCTTCAGGAATACGGGATAGAAGATGGTCTGGTACTGGATCTGGGCTGTGGCACAGGCAGCCTGACAGAACAGCTGGCTAAAAAAGGCTATGATATGATTGGCGTGGATAATTCTTCCGATATGCTGGAAATAGCAATGGATAAAAAAGCAGCTTCCGGGCTGGATATTCTTTATCTGATGCAGGATATGAGGGATTTTGAACTGTACGGAACCGTAAAGGCTGTGGTGAGTATCTGTGATTCCATGAACTACATCCTGTCGGAAGATGAACTTACTACGGTGTTTCAACTGGTGAATAACTATCTGGATCCCGGTGGGATTTTTATATTTGATTTGAATACCGTTTATAAGTACAGCTGTCTCATGGGAGATGCCACGATTGCTGAAAACAGAGATGAAGGAAGCTTTATCTGGGAAAACAGCTATTATGAAGAAGACCGGATGAATGAATACGATCTGACACTATTCATCAGACAGGAATCCGGGCTGTATGAGAAATACGAAGAAACCCATTATCAAAAGGCCTATGAGCTGGAAACCGTGAAGCAGTTACTGGCTGATGCGGGAATGGAGTACATATGCGCTTATGATGCATTTACAAGGGAACAGCCCCGTGACGACAGTGAGCGCATTTATGTGGCAGCCAGGGAGAAAGGGAAGTTGAAATAACAGAAAAAAGGAGTATGAAAAAATGACAGATTATATTGTAAGAGCTACAGCAGCAAATAACCAGATCAGAGCATTTGCAGCTACTACAAGGGATATGGTTGAAAAGGCAAGGAGTGTCCACAACACAAGTCCGGTAGCTACAGCAGCCCTGGGCAGACTGTTAACTGCAGGAGCCATGATGGGAACGATGATGAAAGGGGAAAAGGATATCCTGACCCTCCAGATTAAAGCGGGCGGACCGATAAACGGCATTACCGTTACGGCAGACAGCAAGGCAAATGTGAAAGGCTATGTGGGCAATCCGGAGGTGATGCTCCCTCCAAATGCAAAAGGAAAATTAGACGTAGCAGGCGCCGTAGGCGTAGGCTTACTTCAGGTAATCAAGGATATGGGATTAAAAGAGCCGTATGTAGGGCAGACTGTTTTGCAGACCAGCGAAATTGCAGAAGATTTAACTTATTATTTTGCTACATCTGAGCAGGTGCCGTCATCGGTCGGACTGGGCGTGCTGATGGAACACGACAATACGGTAAAGCAGGCAGGAGGATTTATTATTCAGCTGATGCCGTTTACAGAGGATGCAGTTATTGATGCATTAGAGAAAAAGCTCCAGGAAGTGACAAGCGTTACCTCCATGCTGGATGCCGGAGATACACCGGAGATGATATTGGATAAACTGCTGGGAGATTTCGGCGTTCAGATCACGGATAAAGTACCGGCGAATTTTTACTGCAACTGTACCAAGCACAGGGTGGAAAAAGCCATTATCAGTATCGGCAAGAAGGATATCCAGGAAATGATCGATGATGAGAAACCAATTGAAGTCAACTGTCATTTCTGCAATACAAATTACGAATTTTCGGTAGAGGAATTAAAGCAGATTCTTAAGAAAAGCAGATAATTTATAAGTACAGCATGGTATAGTTTTTCAGGCAATGTTGTATGGAATATAGTTTAATGAAGCCCCGTTTGGCTAACGACTGCCGGCGGGTATCAATTAGAAAAAGAGGAAGGGCGGGATCAGGGATGCATCATGGATTTATAAAAGCGGCTGGCGCTAAGCCGGAGGTAAAAGGAGCGGGTTAGGGCAGCCC